>Ga0209645_1000006_pt1 | contig 116941 bp, 155 predicted proteins | sample ETNvirenome_6_30_FD_184070 | JGI IMG/M metagenome (GOLD analysis project Ga0209645, IMG submission 184070) | Marine viral communities from the Pacific Ocean - ETNP_6_30 (SPAdes) (version 2) | ecosystem: Environmental > Aquatic > Marine > Oceanic | place: Pacific Ocean | collected 2013-06-19
TTAGAACTACTGATAACGAAGTACCTTCTACAAAGATTGTTCCTTTCTCACAAGTTATACTACAACCAGCTGATATTAATGTCAGTACTAATGGTTCTGCTGCAACAACTTTCACATTCCCATCACCAATTTATTTACAAGAGAATGAAAGTTATGCACTAGTTGTAAAAGTTGATGAGCCAGGATGTGAAGCATTTATTTCAGAACTTGGTGGAACTGATTTACTTACTGAAAACATTGTAGGTATTCAGCCACTAACTGGTTCGCTTTACTTATCACAAAACTCTAGAGAGTTTGAAATTAATCCACTATTAGATCTTAAGTTTGATTTAAAACAAGCTGAATTTACTACTAATACAAATGGTACAGTACAACTAAAAGCAAACCCTGCTGAAACTGTCACACTTGCTAAGGATCCTTTCCAGTTTACTGCTGGATCTGAATTAGTAAGAGTACACCAAAAGAATCATGGTTTTTCTGCAGGCGATATAGTAATGATTGATGGAGTTGCTGATGGATTATATGGAGCAAACTCTGGTACATTTGGTGCAAGTCAAGATCTATTAAATGGTGCTCACACTATTCAGTCACAAGGTTTACAAAAAGATTCTTATGTAATTGACTTAGAAACAGTCGACGCAAACAATAATGATATACTGGATGGAGCAACTACTGACTTTATTACAGGCAGACATGGTGGCACTGGTGTAAGTGCTTCAAGACAACTTACTGCTGACGCACTATATGTTAAGACTGAAGACTTAGATTTTGATGACACAAAATTATCTTATACTGTAAATGCTACGAATACTGCTGGTACAGCAAGTGGTAATAAACCTATTGTGACAAATGCTACTTATCAGTTTAGTGATAGGAAAGTAGTTAAGTCTTTTGAAAACCAAACTACAGTGTCAACAACACCACTAATTAAAACTCCGACACTAACATTAGATGCTACTATGAGCACTACTAATAAAAACATTTCTCCTGTAATTGATTTACAGAAGCTCGGTGCTTATGCGATTACTAACTTAGTGGACAGTCCAACCAATGCTATTAATGTTTCAGCAATTGACCAGAAAAAATTAATTAACACTGGAGATATAGGTGTAGCATTATCAACTTCTTCTGGAACTGGAACTATTACTACCACTTCAGCTAGTCCTACTGTTGCTGGTCAAGGCACTGCCTTTACAAGACAAGTATCAGTCGGAGATACATTAACTGTATCTGCTGGTGCAATCGGTAGAGTTAAGAGTATCGCTAGTGATACATCTTTAACACTTTGTGCTAACACTGCTCAGGTTGCTACTACAGGAACTTTCCAAATAACATCAGATCCAGTAATTACATTTAAACATGGAGCAAAAGGTATTGAGTCAAATATAGATGCGATTGATAATCTACTTGACAATGTTAAAGCAGGGAGTCAGTTGTTCTTAACTAATGTACACCCAGAATTAAATGGAGCGATTGATGTAGAATCAATTACTACTAGTTCAAGCACATTACCATTCGGTGGTAATGAAGAGCTAGATAAAGTCACTATAAATAAAACTGCAAACTTTAATTTTGCTGAAGCAAATGATATTAAAGTTGATGTTGCTCAAAACTTTACTGAGCAAGTTGCTTCGTTTACTGTGACTTCACTAACAAGTTCAATTAATGTCACAGCATCTAGTTCAGTAGATGGTAAGCTAGTTGCTGGTGATATACTATGTATAGAAGATGCTGATGGTGCTGGCTCAGTTGTGACTGTAGGTGGTGTACAGATATTTAACAAAACTGTTCTTGGTACTGTAGCATCAGTAAATGGTACAAACATTGCATTAGAAGCTAATGCGACTGCTGCACTTACAGCTAAGAATATTGTAATAAGAAAAGATATATCAGCTACAACATTCAACATATCTACTATGGAAGAGTTTGTTGCTGATACTGCTCCAGTTGGTGCTACTAACTTAGCAAACTATGTCACTAGAACATTAGAGTTGACTAACCCAGCTGACGCATTAAAAATTATTTTCGATGCTAATATACCGAAAGCAACTGACATAGATGTTTACTATAAAGCATTCTCAGGTGATACAGATCCTAATACTTTAAATTGGATTGATACTGGGTTTACTGTGTCTAGTAAAGATGCTGAAGGTGAATTTAAAGAAAGAAATTTAGAAGTAAGTAATATTCCTGAATTTACAAAAGTTGTCATCAAGATTGTAATGAAATCTACTGAGTCAGCTTCTGTACCGAAAGTTCAGGCATTTAGATTAATTTGTCATAGTTAGAGGTGAGTATGTTTGTAGGAACGAAAGTAGAAGGGGAGCCAGACTTAATAAAGGATCCTAAGAGTAAAGGTATAATTAATACCAACCAGACTGCTTATCAAAGATATAAGAGTCATCAGAAAAGTAAAATATCAGAACTTGCTGAAAGAGAAGCTATGAAACAAGAAATAAATACTTTAAAGGATGATGTAAAAGACATAAAGAATATGTTAATTAAACTCACGGAGAAACTATAATGGCAAAAGAAGCTGCAGTCGCACAGGTAAGTCAGAATGAAACTTTTGACCAGTGGCGAATAAAAACGAATTTGAATATAACTAAGGGAAACAACCAAGAAGATAAACTTGGTGACTTAGCTTTATTAGAAAATGGAGAGTCGGATTTAACTTCGGCTGTTAATAACGCAAGAGATTATTCAATAGCAATGAGCATTGCACTTGGTTAGTCTTTAAGAAAAGGGAAAATTAAATGGCAAATGATTTTAAAAATGGATTGGCTAAGGATGTTGGGACCTCGCCTGTCACACTATATACTGCTCCCAGCTTAAAGCAAAGCATCGTTATAGAGTGCGATCTTGCTAACACTACTTCAGCGACAGTCACTGCTGATGTCTTCATCACTTCAGGTGGTGTTGACCATTTCATTGTAAAGAATGCACCTATCCCAACAGGTGGTACTTTACAAGTGATATCAAATCAGAAAGTGGTACTTGATGGAAACCAAGTATTAAAAGTCCAAGGTAATACAGCAAGTTCAATTGATGCTATTGCTTCAATCTTAGAAGATGTATAGGAAATAAACTATGTCGTATATCGGATCTAGAGTCACAAACGCATCGACTACTCTGGCTCGTCCTAGAGATGAGTTCGAGTGTTCAGGTAATGAAAAAGCATTTAAGCTAAGTCAGATTGTTCCAGGAGCATTTGAATCTAATGTTCAAGTTGTTCTTGGCAATGTTATACAAGAACCAGTTTCCGCATATACTATTCAAGATGTTTACAGATTAACATATTCAAACTTATCATTAACTACTGGAGCATCTCAACCCAAACGAGGAGATTTACTTACACAGGGTGCAAACACTTTTCTAGTTGTAGATGCTACCACAGGAATCTTAGATGTGATGGCAGCAACTGCTGGTGGTGCTGCACCAACTACTGGCTCTGGTTTAACTTTAAATATACCTAACATTGATTTTGGTATTGATGAACAAGTTAAACATAATGATGAAACGATTTCATATACTACTGGAACAATTACAGGAATTAGTGTTGTACAAGGTGGTGGCTCAGGTTATACAACCTCTGATACAATTTTTATAGGTGCACCAAATATTGGTGGTAATGAAAGAGCTACTGCTACTCTCTCAGTTTCTGCAACAGGTGTAGTACAATCTATTACAGTCACGAATGCTGGTAAAGGTTATGTGGTTGCTCCAGCTGTGACTATTACTTCTTCAGGAAGTGGTACTAACGCAACTGCTACTGCTACTATAAACTCTGACGGAGGAGTTGAGTCTATTACTGTAGATTCAGGTGGTTCAGGTTATGACTTTATTTCTACAACTGTCACTATTGAAAATGCTACGAGTGGTGGTCGTCAAGCAACTGCATCTATCACAAGTGTAGATGGAAGTGGTTCTATCACAGGTGTATCACTAACTGATGCTGGTACAGGTTATACTGCTAAACCAATTATTGGTGTGACTACAGGTGGTGTTGCAACTACAACAGGTACAGGTACGATTGCTATGGCTGGTAATACTGCAACTGTCACAGGTACAAATACTACCTTTACTTCACAACTAACAGTAGGACAAGCATTATTTGTTGGTGAACAAACTTTAGGATTTATTGACGCAATTGCTAGTGATACTTCACTAACATTAAAAACTACTATCGACCAAGCTATAGAAGATACAGGTTTCTCATTTGCAACAAGAGCAGAATTAGATTTAACTTTTATAGGAGACGAAGCAACATTACAAGTTGATTCTGTAGAAACTCTTCCATCACAAGGATTATATTTTAATGGAGTACCAAGACCTGGAGAAAATTTATACATTAAACACGAAGGTGGTTCAAGTTTTCAACAAGTACCTGCTGCTGGATCTGTCACAGAAGATAGTCTATCAACAAATTTAAAAGCATTTACTGTAGATAAGTTTACTACATCTGGTGCAAGTACAAATACATTTACCTTGTCTAAAACTCCAGCAAGTGGTAATGCTATTCTAGTTGTTATTAATGGTTCAGTACAAACTGAAACTACACACTACTCTGTATCTGGTACGACTCTAACATTAGTCACTCCATTATCTGCAGGTGTGACTGTCACAGTTGTACATTTAGGATTCGGTACAGTATCAAGAAACGCATTCGTAGATGGTACACTAACTGCTTCAGCATTTACTGACTTGTCTATGACTGGAAATAAAATAGCAAACAACACAATAGATGGTACGAAACTTGCTGTTGGTGCAGTTGTTTCTCATTTAGGATTTAACCCAGTTGCTTCTAATGCAGGTACTGCTCAATCAATTGATTCTCAACTAAACTTATCCGCAGCACTGGATATGTCTGCTGCCACTTCAGGACAAATTAGATTTCCTGCTTCACAAAATAATTCAACTAATGCTGAAACCTTAGACGATTACAGAGAAAGTTCATTAGCATCAGTATTAGGTTTCGGTGGTAATCAAGTTGGAATGAATATGGGTGCTACTGCTGTAAATACATCTTACTTTACGAAAATTGGTAATATAGTTATGCTGAATATGGAGATGACTCTTACAGCAAAAGGTTCAAGCACAGGAAACGCAGAAATAGTATTACCTATTGTTTCTGACTCAGCAGGGGATGCTATTATTCCTATCTGGTTTGAGAATATGGCTTCAGGACTTACAAGTATGATTGGAAGAATAGAAGGTGGCTCACAATCTCTTAAATTATTTAAAAGAGATACTGATGGTGAGTACACTGCTTGTACTGAAGCAGACTTTACTGATACTTCACACCTGATTGGTTCAGGTACTTATAGAAGTGCAACATAAACTAAATAGGTTGTAAGAGGAATTAAAATGCCAATATCAAGAGTTAAAGGTCAAAGTTTAGATAAAAATATAGAACTGCAAGGGGAAAAACTTAGATTCCCTATCGGTACTGAAGCTAATAGACCAGCACCTGCTAAAAAGGGAGACTTACGATACAATTCTGATGTAGACAAAACTGAAGTATATAATGGAAATAACTGGGATGTATATAATTCACAAGCTGTTTCCATCGCTTTGTCTATCGGCTTAGGAGGTTAGTAATGCACATTAATGTGCATGAAGATGACCAATGGTCATGGGAGATAATTGCTGCTAGAGCAAAACAAAACTTCATGGTCACTAAAGCTACTGGCACGAAAGGTCAGACTGGAGTCATTGGGATTCCAAATATTGAAAAGTGTACATTAACTTGCGTACACACTGGGTTTATAGAAATACTTGATGAAGAAAAACAAGTATTGGGTACTATGGGTCCTGGAGCAAAGTTTCATTATAAGATACTTGAACAAGGTATCTCAGCAATGAAGCCAGAGTTAGGAAGAGTCGATTACTTAGGGAAACCGATTCCTCCTCCAGAAGTTTGTGAGAGAGTTGCGAGTTATACTCATGTTCTTTTACGAACTGCTAGTGAAGAGAGTGTATTTTATTGTTGTCACGATCCTAAGGATATGTTTATATGGGAAGGTGACAATTATGCTTTCGGGAACTTTTCAGGTTTTGATACCGATTGGGATTTAGAACTTGGTTCCGAGTTTGTAGTTGAACCAGAGATGAACAAATACTTTTTTGCTTACTCTGATAATCTAGAAATTAATGGAAAGAAAGTACCTAAATATAACAAAATAAACTCTTACATTTATGATGAACCCATGAGGATAAGAGGTGGCGAAGGAGATGCTTTCTCCATCTTTTCACAAGAGGGTATGTATAAAGAAACAAGTGGTAATCGAAGATACCAAATTTAATTTATAGGAAGAACTAATGGCAAAAAAACTCATCGCTACAGGTTATACGATTAATGCAGCACAGAATCAAATTACTGTGCCAGGCATTATTCAACCAGTCCGTTTGCTATTGATTACAGATATCAATAACAACAAAATTTTATATAACTTCGCAGACCCTGCAACAGGATTATCTAACTTTGCATATAACTATACTGCGGATACTACAACTTTCACTACGCAGTTAGATCTATCTGCTGCTGGTGTACAGAACTCTCACGGACTACAGATATTTTACGAAACAGATTTCCCAAGAACTGGATTCGAGGAAGCGATGCTCGATCCTGTCAACAAGTTAAGAGTTTCAAATCCTGAGAACTTAATTGATACTGACTTTGAATATGGTCTTCAATCTTCGAAGTGGGAGACTCTACAAACAGTTTTAAATATTCCTACGATCTTCTCTCAGTCTGGGGATGTACCTCTTGAGCAACTTGCTTCAATTACAACTACTGCAAACTCTAAACAAGTTAGAGTGACAACTACTGCTAACTCTGGATTATCACTAGGAGATCCGATTCTAGTACAGGGTACTACACTAAATGCTGCAGATGGTTTCTTCCTAGTATCTGGTTTAACAAACCAATTAGAATTCTTTTATGAAATGGATAATGCTGCAGAATCTAATGCAACTATTTCAGGTTCATATACTTCAGTTATCCCTGCTAAATTCTTCGAGGGATCTAACTTAAATATTGATTTAACAAGTACTGCTATTGAAACTGATGGAGCAAACCCATCTACAATGACAGTGACTACTGCTGAAACGCACGGACTTAAAGCTGGTACAAGAGTATATCTAAGACAAACAGTTGGTCCGAAAAACTTAAGAATAGCAGATCCTACTGCCAATGGTGGTATTGCACCTGATGGTGCACCATGGGTTGATACTCGTGCTACTATTACAACAACCACTACTGTAGATGCTACGACTGCTATCGGTGGTGGGGGAGCTCAAGAGTTTCCTGTTGTCACTTGGGACTGGGAAGGTACATATAACTTGTATCTACAGTCTTCAATGATTAATACTAGTACCGATAGAATTACATGGACTTCTCACGGATTCGCAGATAATGCTGCACTACTTTTCCAAACACAAATTAGAGGTCAAACAAATGGTGGTCTAGTAGATGGTACAGTTTACTATGTAAATGTTGTAGACGCAAATACAATCGAATTATATTCTGACTATGGTACTCTTGGTTCAAGAATGAATCTAACTTCTTTTGATTTTACTAGAGGGCATCCTAGATTAACACTAGTATATAAAATTGAAGGAAACAATGGTACGCAAAGGTTTACTGCTTTCTATAAGAGAAACCTGAGAACAGGTATTAACTTCTCTAACGCACAGCCAACTCAGAATACTACTAATACGCAATCATTTCAATTTAGTATTACCTCTTCAGGTTATACACCGATTAAAGCAACCCTTACAAGAATTTATTATAATGGTAATTTAAATGATAGTGATGAAACAGTTGCTGTTTCAATACAGGCTAGAAACTATCTAGGACTTGGATCTAATAACTATACAGTCACTGTTGGTGGTGTAGGTGCTTCTACAGGAAACCTATATCCTAATGCAGATGTGACTCGTTGTATTTTCCAACAAGGTTCTAACTTCTACTTAACAACTTCATATACTCCAACTTCTTCAGTTATTGAAACTGACAAAGCTGGTACTGTGACTACAAGCTATCAATTAACATTTTATGCTACCACTGAAGAACTACCAACTTCAATGAACACAGCTCACTCTGGTTCTGACTTGGCAGCTGGTAATAATAACTTTGGTCTAGGTGGTTCACAAGGTTCTAAATTATTTGCATTTACTGGAAGAACTTCAGGTGGTTCAGCAGGTACATCTGCTGATAACTACGCAAATAATAATGACCCAGCAAGATTCGGTACAGGTATTCTAAGGCAGACTGGTGGAGCAACTGCTTCGTCAGTATCAGGTATTATTACTGTAAACCAGAACGATGCTAACGCAGAAGATTATGTAGGTAATAGCACGCATGTTTACTATGGGTTTGCTAACGAATTAACTTCTTACAGAAATACTATCTATGCACAATCGCATAACTTTATTGATGGTAATACTGCTGTAATTACTGTAAACTCATACTCTACTACTAACAGATTTGAGTTCGTTGACTCTTCAGGAAATAATGTTCCGATTACTTCTAGTCAGTTTAATGCTACGATTACTGTTATATCAGCTGACTACTTTAGATTACAGATTTCTCAATCACCGAATACTGATGATATATCAGCATTCCCTGAAAGTTTCTCAGTGGCTACTGCAACACCGAATGCCACTTATAACTCAGTTTATATTTCAAACCACAAATTAACAGGTGGTAATTTATCCACTTACTCAACTACTGGTACTGTTATCGGTGGTCTAACAGGTGGGTCAAACTATACTCTACAATACTTAAACGACTCTAGACTTATCATTAAAGATCCAAACATCTCTGGTGGTAGTGGTTCAGCTACTACTGCAGCATTTGGTTCTACTTCGAACAATGCGTCTCAGTCGTTTACTGTAGATCTTGAAACACCTTTGGGACTAACTCCATCAACTGCTACGATTACTCAAGTACAGTATAGAGGTGACTTTAGAAATAATTCTGAGTATGTTGATTTAACATTCTCTGATAACGATACTTATAGGATTGGTTCAACAGGTGGTCAGGATACTAACCAGTTCTTGATTGACTCTTCCTTTGGTTCTAAAAATGTTTCAAACCTATTAACAGGTTCTCCAAAAGGTATTCAAGTCACAGTAAGTCCATCCTCTCAGGTAAACTTTGCTGTATCAGGTATGTCAAACTGGTGGGAACTAAGATTCGCAGTGACTGCTGCATCTGGTGATGTTATTCTAACATCTGCTGGTACTGGTGAGCAATTATTTGAATTGGCTGCAAACGAAGGTGCATACGATGGTGTGTATGGTATTGCTTCAGTTCCAACTGCTAAAACCTTTACTCTATCTTCAGAGTTCCAGATTCCTAATAGGGTAATCACTTTTAATGCTGCAACTAAAGTAAACAGTGGTACAGATAAAATTACACTAGGAACACAATCACCATTCGTTCCGCATAACTTATATCCTGGAGAACAGGTCACTTATGACAATGGTGGTAATGCTGATATCGGAGTATTTACTGATGTATCTCAGCTTTATGTTGTTGCTAATAACTCTATCGATATTCAGTTGGCATCTTCTTATGCTTCTGCTATTGCAGGAACTGCCCTTAACTTAACAGCAACGACTGGTACTCATACACTTACTACTAGTTCGCTTGTTAAGATGACTAAAGCAGATGGTGATGCGTCATTTGATAATGGTGGTAATATGGTCACAGGTGTAAATACTACATTCTTAAAAGACTATAAGAAATTTGATAGCATCTATATTGTAGTAAACGATTTAATCAGAGCATTTACTGTTGATGCAGTTATGACTGATACAAAACTAAAAATTCAAGAGACATTCCCAGGAGCAGGAAGTAATGTTGATTACTTTAAAATTACTCAGCTATCACTACGACCTGATGGATTCGCACTACACAAATCATTTGATGGTGGTGTAGATATTACTGCAGGAACTTCTCCTAACAGTAAGATTGTAAGACAGTCTCGTAAATACTTTAGATACCAGTCTGGTAAAGGTATTCAAAACTCATTCGCTATTAACTTCTCACCTGCGAAAGTTTTATCTTCATTAACTTATGCTTCATCAGGTAATACTGTGACAGCTATAACACAGGAGCCACATAACTTAGTGGTTGGAGATAGGATTACTGTAGAAGGTGCAGAGGTCACATTAGGAGAGAACTTATATGTTGGTACATATCAAGTAGCGACTGTTCCTAACGCAACGACCTTTACTTATACTGCAACTGGTACTATTACTCAAACTAAAGCTGCAGGATTCCCAGAGTATTATAGAGAATCTTGGAACGACTCATTCGTTAGAGCTGGTATGTTTGATGACCAGAATGGTTTCTTCTATGAGTACGATGGTCAGAAACTATATTGTGTAAGAAGATCTTCTACTCTACAGATTTCAGGTAAAGTAAACACTACTGCTAACTCTCAGGTTGTGACAGGTACGACTACTTCGTTCACTACTCAGTTGGCTGCTGGTGATAAGTGTTCAATTAGGGGACAATCATATCAGGTTGTTGCTGTGGACTCTGACCAAAGACTAATTATTCAACCTCCATATAAAGGAGTATCTGCTACGAATGTTAAGATTACTAAAACAGTAGATGTTAAAGTAGCACAAGAAGATTGGAATGTAGACCCATGTGATGGTTTGGGTGATACAGGATTTAATTTGAATGTACATAAAATTCAAATGGGTTATGTAGATTATTCTTGGTATGGTGCAGGTAAAATTAGATTCGGTTTCAAAGATAGAAATGGACATGTACACTATAACCACGAATTTATACATAACAACAGATTAAATGAATCATACTTCCGTTCAGGAAACTTGCCAGGAAGATACGAGATTGAAAATGGAGATGCTCCATCATCAGCTCCTACCCTCTTCCACTTCGGTACATCCATTATTATGGATGGTACATTTGACGATGATAAGGCATACTTGTTCTCGGCTAATAGTAAACCGATGGTATTTAAAGCAGGTAGTACAACTACATTTACTTCTGACGCAGTATCAACTTTCGATCTAGTGACACTAGATAACAAGAGGGTATATGTTTATGCACTACCTTGTTCAGAAGCAGAAGCACAGACAGTGACTGTGGGTCAGTTGATTAAAGATGGTGAAGGAAGAATACCTTCTGATGCTCTAGCATATGTCACTCAGGTGATTGTAGATGGAGCAAACTCAAAAGTATTTACTTCTTATCCTGCTACTTCTAATCCACCTGAAGTTGCTACTTATCCGAATGTCACTTCAGGAACTACAATAACAGTTGGTGAGAATGCTTATGGTGGTGGAGCAGTTGATATGACTAGACCACACCCACTAATCTCTATTAGATTGGCACCATCAGTTGACTCAGGATTAACAGGAGCAATCGGTGAGAAAGAAATTATTAACCGAATGATTCTATCATTAAATAACGCAGGTGTGACAACTAACAAAGACTTGACAGCATTCTTTATCTTGAATGGATTGCCTTCTAAGTTAGATTACACGAATGTTCAAAACCCTGCTCTATCTCAACTTATATCTCACGATACAGGTGATACGATACAACAAGGTACAGTAATCTTCTCGCAAGCAGTATCGCAAGGTTCATTGAACATTGACTTGACATCTTTGATTGATATGGGTAATAGTATTCTGGGTGGTGACTCAGTATTCCCAGCAGGTCCAGACTTGATGACACTAGCAGTACAACCGAAAGATACTTCGGATATTACTGCTTCGTCACCATTTATTGTATCTGGTAAGTTATCATGGAAAGAGTCGCAAACATAAGAGGACTCTAATATGGCATATCTCGGCAGAGAAATATCTTTCGGAAGTTTTGAGAAACAAACCTTCGCTACTAATGGAGCGGACACTGCTTTTAATCTAAACTTTCCAGCACCTAGAGAAGAAGCACTTCTTGTAGTTAAAGATGGTGTAGTACAGAAACCTGGAACTGCATATACTTTATCTAATGGTGGTACGACAATTAATATTGCAGGTGGAGCATTAGCAAACTCTGTAGATTTATATTGTGTATTTCTAGGGAAAGAACTTACTATTCAAAATGTTGGCGATAATAGTGTCACTCATAACAAACTTTCCACACCTATCAGGCAGTCAGTAAAAACTGATACATCTGTAATTAGTAGTGCTACCAACCTTGTAGCGACTAGACATTACTTTGTGGACACTACTAATGCACCTGTAACTGTCACTTTTCCAACCTCTCCATCTCTTGGAGATACTATTTATGTTTCCGATGCTTATGGCACTTGGGATACAAATAGCTGTACAGTAAATCCCAATGGCGAAAAAATAAATGGTTCTACTGGAAACTCTACATTATCATCAGAGTACGACTCAAAAGAATACATTTATATTGGTGGAACTGCTGGCTGGCGAACAGTATAATTAACTAAATAGTAGTCATAAGGAGAACTTAATGGCTGCAATCACAGATATATTCGTTGACCAAGGAACAGATTTTACTCTACAATTAAATGTTGTAGACACAGCAGGCACAGCGAAAAATCTAACAGGTGCAACCATTACAGCTCAAGCTAGAAAAGATTTTACTAGTGCCAACCCAACTGCAACATTTACTACTGCTGTGACAAACGCAATCGGTGGTGTATGTACTATTAGTTTATCTGCAGCACAAACTGCTGCGATTAAAGCAGGAAGATATGTTTACGATGTAAATGTATTTGACTCTGCTAATACTACTATAAGAGCAGTTGAAGGATTAATGACAATCAGACCAGAGGTGACAAGATAATGCCTGATGTAAAAGGTAGCATAGAACAACAAGAGGGTATAAATCCTACAGTACCAAGTACTGGTACACAAACAACTACGACTGTCACATCAGCTACAACACAGGGTACAGCTACTGTATCAACTGTTGGTGTTCAAGGTGAGAGTGGTACTGCTGTAAATCTAGAGCAAGGTCAGAATGTAGATGTACTTACTGATGGCTTAGAGAATGGATCTATTCTAGTATATAAAACAGCGACCTCTAAATGGCAGGTCACAAAATTAATGAACGAGGGACAACAACTCGATTCAGGAGAATTTTAATAGGAGACAAAGATGGCAGCAATTGTTAGAATAAAAAGATCGTCGACTTCGGGAAACCCCACGACTCTTGCAGCAGGGGAACTCGCATACTCAGGTCTTACCGATAACGGATCCAATGGTGGTGATAGACTATATGTTGGTTTCGGTACGGAAACTGCAGGAAATGCAGCAAACCACTTCGTAATAGGTGGTAAATACTTTACAGACATAATAGATGGAGCAACTAATGCTAACACAGCAAGTAAGTTAGTAAAAAGAGATGGCTCTGGTAATTTTTCCGCAGGTACTATTACTGCGAACTTAACAGGTAATGCATCTACAGCAAGTACTGCTGCAGCTTGGACTACTGGAAGAACTATTACTATCGATGGTGATGTAGATGGTTCTGCTACAGGTGTTGATGGTTCAGGTGATGTCACTATTACTACTGCCCTAGATGCTACAGGAGTCTCCGCAGGATCTTATGGTAGTTCTACTGCTATACCAAATATCACTGTTGATGCTAAAGGTCGTATTACTGCTGCCAGTACTTCCTCTATCACAACTTCATTCACACTTACTGACGGATCTAACTCAGAAACTATTGCAGGTGGTAATACTTTAACTGTCACAGCAGGAGAAGGTATTGATGCAGTAGTTGGCTCAACTGATACTCTAACTATTTCAGCAGAAGATGCTACCTCGTCTAACAAAGGTATTGCTTCTTTCGGTGGCGACTTTAGTGTATCAAGTGGTGCAGTATCATTAGCCAATAATTCTATTACTATTGGATCTGATGCAGTTGCACTAGGTGCTACTAGAACTGATATAAATGGATTAACAAGTTTAGATGTTGATAATTTAACATTAGATGCTAATGCTATTACTTCAACAGACTCAAATGGAAATATAGAACTTTCCCCTAATGGTACAGGTACTGTTGTTGTACCAGCTTCATACGAAGCTAGAGCAGGATTCTCAAGTCAATCATTAGTAAATAAAGCATATGTAGATTCTGTCACTTCAGGTCTTTCAGTTAAGACTCCTGTTAAAGTTGCTACTACTGGAAACCTTAACGCAACTTATAACAATGGTGCAGGCACACTAACAGCAAACTCTAACTTTGCATTATCAGTTGATGGTGTCACAGTATCAGTAAATGACAGGATACTAGTTAAAGACCAGAGTACTGCTGCTCAGAATGGTTTCTATAAAGTCACAGCTACTGGTTCAGGATCTGCTGCATTCGTTTTAACTAGAACTCCTGATGCAGATGCTGCATCAGAATTAGTTGCTGGTGCATTTGCTTTCGTTGAAGAAGGTACTGCTAACGCAGACAATGGTTATGTACTATCAACAGATGGAGCTGTCACACTAGGTACGACTGCTATTAACTTTGAACAGTTCTCAGGAGCAGGTCAAATTAGTGCTGGTGATGGTTTAAGTAAAACAGGAAACGCATTATCTTTAAATGTAGATGATAGTTCAATAGAAATAAATGCCGACACTGCTAGAGTAAAAGCATTAGGTGTTACGAATGCGATGTTAGCAGGAAGTATCGCTAATTCTAAATTATCAAACTCAAGTGTCACAATTAATAGTAATTCGCTCGCATTAGGTGCTTCTTTAACTCTAGACTCAGACGACATAGGTGAAGGATCTTCTAATCTATATTACACTAACGCAAGATCTCGTGCTGCATTAAGTGTCACTGGTAGCACAGGACTATCTTATAATGATAGTACAGGTGTCCTAGCAGGACTAGATGCTACCACATCAGTAAAAGGTGTTGCATCTTTCGCTTCAGCAAACTTTACAGTCACAAGTGGAGCAGTAGCAATAACAGGTGTAGATGGCGGAACTTACTAAAAGTTATAAGAAATAATTTTTTTATAACTAACTTAATAGGAATGGTTCATGTCAACTGTAATAAAAGTAAAAAGATCTGAAACTGCTTCAAGTGTTCCAACCACTTCCGACTTAGCTGTCGGTGAAATTGCAGTAAATACTGCAGACAAAAAAATTTATGTTCGTGCTTCAGGTGGTGTAGTTGAAGTAGCGAATGTTGTAGCAGGTGGTGGCTCAGGAGATATTACTGAAGTTCTTACTGCTACTGGCTCAGGTTTAACAGGTGGCTCAACTGCTGGCTCAGCAAACCTAGCAATCAATGTAGACGATTCCTCTCTACAAGTTTCAGGAAATACATTACAAGTAAAAGCAAGTGGTGTCACGAATGCCATGCTTGCTAATTCAGGTGTGACTTTAAACTCACAATCATTATCCTTAGGTGGTACTCTAACATTAGATACAGATAATATTGGCGAAGGATCTACTAATCTTTACTACACTAACGAAAGAGTTGATGATAGAATATCAGCTCTAGTTCAAAATGGTACAGGTCTTACTTGGACATATGACGACAACGCAAACTCATTTACTCCAGCAGTTTCTTTATCTTCTTTTGATACAGATAATTTATCTGAAGGATCTACTAATTTATACTACACTGACACAAGAGCAAATGCTGCAATAGATGCAAGAGTCACTAAAACTTTTGTTGATAATCTAAATGTAGTTGCTGCAAGTGCAGGCACTGCTACTACTGCTACAGCTTTGGCTAGTGCTCAAAATTTTAGTCTTACTGGAGATGTCACTGCTTCCGCAGTTTCATTTGATGGCTCAGGTGCAGTTCAGCTTACTACTGATATTTCTGCTAACTCTGTTGGTCCTACTGAATTAAATGTTACAGATGCTGCAGGTGCATTACAATCTGATGGAGCAGGAAACTTATCATTCGGTTCAGTTAGTGCTTCTTTCGGAGCAATAGCAGAACATGTATTACCAGCAGCTGATGATACTTACGATCTAGGATCCTCTACTAAAAAATGGAGAAACTTATATGTTGGTGGGAATACTATATTCCTAGACGATGCTAAAATTATGAAAGACCAAACAACTGGTCAGATTCAAATGAATTCAGGAGTGACTAACTCTATCGCATCTATTACTGTGACTGATGGTGGTGCTGGGTATTTAAATGCACCAACTATTACTTTCCCACTTCCTAATAACTCAGGTGTAGATACTGCAGTTATGTCCGATCCAGGTGGTGGTTATACCTCTGCTCCTACTGTCACTATCGATGCACCATCTACTACTCCTGCAAGACAAGCTACTGCAACTGCTACTATTGTTGACGATGGTCAGAATAGTAATACATTTGCAGTTAGTGGTATTACTATTACTGACTCTGGCTCAGGTTATCCGACTGCACCTAATATCACTCTATCAGCTCCACCTTCTGGTGGAGTTCAAGCCACAGCAACTACGACAGTTTCTGCAAGAAGTAATGGTGGTCGACCAGCTGCAGCATACTCTACTATAAATGCTAACACTGGAGAAGTGACAGCTGTCACAATGACTGCTGGTGGTTCAGGATATTCAACTGTACCTACTCTTACAATAGGAAGTCCAAATGTAGATACGACTTTTAATAGTACAGTGTATAATGATGGAAGCAATAATTATTATACATTCTTAGGTGGTGTAAACGAAACTTTAAAATTAATACAAGGTCAAACATATACTTTTGATTTATCATCAAGTACACACTCAGGACATTTATTTGCACTTAGTGCTACTCAAGATGGTACACATGGTGGGGGAACTAAACTTACTTCAGGTGTGACATATAGTGGTACGCAAGGAACATCAGGTGCTACGATGGTTCTAGTTGTAGATGCAAATACACCTAGCACATTATATCCTTACTGCGAAACACATTCAGGTATGGGTGGTAGTGCGACATTCACTAAATTAGCAACAGGAACAACAGCAACTTTAACTCCTGTTCTTGCTTCTTATGACGACACTTTAAACCAGACTTTTGCTATGCAACCCTTTACCATGGCAATGTCAGTCGCATTAGGAGGATAAAAAGGAACTAAATAGTATTATGGCAAATCCAGCAACAAGAGAACAATTAAAAGATTACGCATTAAGATCGCTCGGTGCACCAGTGATTGAAATAAATGTGGCTGAAGAACAGCTAGAAGATCGCTTAGACGAAGCGATTGAGTATTTCAACATTAATCACTGGAATGGTACTGAACGAGCATACTTCTCGCATAACATTACTGGTACGACTTTAGCACTAACCTCTGCTGCAGCAGATGCTTTTACAGCAGGAGAAACTTTCGTTGGTGCTACCTCTGGTGCAAAATCAGTAGTACATAAAACTTCAGCTGGGTCAAACATTATATATCAAAAAGTAAATAACCTAGAGATCGCTCCTGATGGATTTACTGCTGGAGAAACTATTACTGGAGAAAGTTCTGGAGCAACTGCTGTAATTAATACTATTACAAAAGGTGATACTGAGAATGGGTACATTCCTGTCACTGATGAAATATTCGGAGTTCAAAAAGTATTTACAGTGTTCTCTAATACTACCGACTCTAGAAACATATTTGATTTACAATATCAACTAAGATTAAATGACTTGTATGATTTAACTTCTACAAGTATTGTTTACTATACAACTGTAATGGGTCACTTATCATTGCTTGACCTAATGTTAAATGGTAAAACTTTATATCGTTTCAATAGAATGCATAATAAATTGTTTATCGATTTAGACTGGCGAAGTGATGTAAAGATAGGAGATTTTATTTTAGTTGATGTTTATAAAGCATTAAATCCTAACGAATATACAAAAGTATATGGCGAACCATGGATGAAAAAATATACTACTGCCCTGTTCAAGAAACAGTGGGGACTTAATCTTAAAAAGTTTTCGGGACTAGTCTTGCCTGGAGGTGTATCAATGGATGGTGATGGTATATATAACGAAGCCATGAACGAGATACAACAACTAGAAGACGAACTTATAGGAAAAGGTGCACCACTAGAGTTCTTTACAGGGTAATTAAATGGCAGGCAGAAATACTTACATATCTCAAGGAGTAGCATCTGAACAGAATTTAATAGAGTCTTTAATTATTGAGTCTCTAAAAATTTATGGTCAGAATGTTTTTTATATTCCTAGAACGCAGGTAGCCAAAGATGAAATCTTAGGTGAAGATCCCTTATCAAAGTTTGAGCAAGCATTCCCTATCGAAATGTATTTCGAGAATGTAGATAACTTAGGTGGGCAAGGTCCATTTATTCAAAAGTTTGGATTATTTAATGAGCTAACTGCTACACTAGTTGTAGCAAGATCTAGGTGGCAAGAATTAGTTGGGCAACATGGTAATACCTTTGTGCCTAACAGACCAAACGAAGGAGACCTGATTTACTTCCCTCTTACTAAAGGATTGTTTGAAATTAAATTTGTACAACACCAAGATCCTTTTTATCAACTAGGAAAATTATATACATTTAAAATGGAAGTTGAATTGTTTCAATATGCTTCTGAAAAAATTGATACTGGTGTTCCTGAGATTGATAAGTTTGAAGAACTTAAAACTTTCTCACAAGATCCTACAAGAACAGAGAATATGTTTGTCGATTCTATAACTGTCACAAATATTGGTAAGGGTTATGCTACTGCTCCTGGGATTACCTTTACAGGTGGTACACCTAGCACTACTGCTGCTGCTACCTGTACTATTGACTCAGAGGGTAGAATAAATGCAATAAACATTACCAATGTAGGAAATGGATATAATGCTATTCCTACTATTACTATCGACGCACCACCTGCTGGTGGAGTTCAAGCTACAGCAACTTGTACTATTAAACTGAATGTAGATAAGCAAGGTGGTTATGCTGACAACTTAGAGATAGCTACAGAAAGACAACCCACTACTAACGAAAAAGTTGCTTGGTCAGAAAATAATCCGTTTGGAGAATTCTAATGTTAGGTAAACCACCCTTTTATCATCAGACGATAAGGAACTGTATTATTGGTTTCGGTAAGATGTTTTCAGATGTAGAGTTTGAAAGATTCGATAACTCTGGTACAGCTCAGCAAAAGATATTAGTACCAATCGCATATGGTCCAAAAGAAAAGTGGGTACAAAGGTTAGAGCAAGATCCAACTTTAGAAGACCAACAATATACTACTTTACCTCGTTTGTCATTTGAAATGGCAGCGATATCGTACGACCCACTTAGAAAAACCAATCGTATGGGTACTCTTAAAATTAACAGGACATCAGCTGGTGGTGGCTCAGGTAAAAGGGATAAACTTTTTGCACCTGTACCATTTAACTTAGATATGCAATTAAATTGTCTTACTAAGACTACTGAAGATGGTTTACAGATAGTAGAGCAAATCCTACCCTTTTTTACTCCAGAGTTTACAATGAAGATAAAGAATACCGACCCAACTCTGGAAACTGAAACAGATGTTCCAATAATACTAAATAGTTCTAGCTTCGTAGATGATTATGACGGAACTTTTGAGATACGAAGATTCGTCACATGGACCTTCAACTTCACTCTAAAAATAATGTTATTCGGTGGAGTTGACCAAACTGGTTCAGTTATTACATCTACATTCGTAGATCTAGGTAATCCAGATGAACAACATAGGGCAACTGGTGACCTAAATAACTTACAAGTGACTGACTTGGGTTGGAATATAACTCAAAAACAAGATTTATAGGAGAAGTTTTAAATGGCAAAACAAGATTTAAATATTGGTACTCTAGCCAACGATGGTACAGGTGATACCCTTAGAGATGGTGGTACAAAAGTAAAGGCAAACTTTGACGAACTTTATACTGCCCTTGGTGGTAATACTGTACAGATTGCGATCCCAGGATCGGGAGTCACTAATGGTCAAGTATTAAAATACAACGCAAGCAACTCAGCTTTTGAACCAGACACAGATACTAATGTAAACACAACTTATACTGTATCCGCAGAAGTTTCTGGTACTGATGCTTCTATTAGATTGACTGGCTCAGACGCAAGTACTGATAATGTAAATCTAGTATCTGGTACAGGTATTAATATTGATAGAACTGATGCCGATAACATTACTATAAACAACACAGTCACAAATACAACTTATTCAACCTCTATTCAATCTGTCACAGCTGGTTCTAAAGAATTAAGACTATCTGGTTCAAACTCAGTAAATGATGACATTACTATTACTGAAGGAGCAGGTATCGTATTAACAAGTTCAAACGATGCTCAGCTTACTATTACTTCAGTGTCATTACAACAGTTTGACTTTTCAGCTGGTGATGGTACTAACTATACAGTTTCTGGCTCAGGTCTTTTAACTGCTGGTGAAAACGATCCACAACTATTTGTATATAGAGGACATACTTATCGTTTCAGACATACGATTGCTGCAAACGCACACCCACTTGAAATCGTAGAGTTCGGTACATCTACTGCACCTGCTGCTGATTATATCAGCTCAACTAACGCAACTAGAAACCTTGCTACAACTAATGATATTATTACATTCACAATTCCGATGAATGCTGCAACAGGAAACACTTACCAATATAGATGTACTGCTCACCCAAGTAGTATGCTTGGTACAATTACTGTTGTATAATAATCTCCGCAAGGAGGACTAATGGCATCGACCTATTATAATGCAAATCAAAATCTAAAAGCTGTAGGTGTTCCTGTAGAATTTACAGAGGAACAAGTTAAAGAGTATATCAAGTGCAAACGCAACCCAATATACTTTATCGAAAACTACTGCAAGATTGTATCACTTGATGATGGTGTTGTTGATTTTAAACTGTATGCTTGTCAAAAAAGAAAAGTAAAACATATCATGAAGAATCGTCAGACGATTCTAATGGAAGGAAGACAGCAGGGTAAAACAGTCGTAAGTGCTGCATGTATATTACACTTCACATTATTTAATGATAATAAGACTGCTGCGATTATGGCAAACAAAGCTACTGCTGCCAGGGAAGTTTTATCTAGATACCAACTTATGTACGAGTACCTTCCTAACTGGATGCAACAAGGTGTAGCTGTTTGGAACAAGGGTGATATAGAATTAGAGAATGGCTCAAAGATATTTACTGCTGCGACTTCTAGTTCAGCGATTCGTGGTAAATCAGTAAACTGGCTTTATATTGATGAAGCTGCAATTATACCGAATACTGTAGCAGAAGAATTTTTTACTTCTGTTTATCCTACGATCTCAGCTGGTAAAGATACCAAAGTATTACTGTCCTCGACACCTCTAGGATATAATCACTTTTGGAGATACTGGGAAGCTGCACAAGAGGGCAGGAATGATTTTGCTCCATTGTTTATACCTTATACTGATATCCCAGGAAGAACTAAAAAGTGGGCAGAAAAACAAAGAGCATTACTTGGTGACTTAAAATTTAATCAGGAAGTATTATGTGAGTTCTTAGGATCTAGTGCTACTCTTATAAGTGCGAGTGCAATAGGTGAAATGAAACCCAAGCCATTTATATTATCAAGAGATGGTTTAGATATACAAGAAGAGCCGATTCCTGGACATTCATATACTCTAGTCGCAGATACTGCTAAAGGTGTGGGTGGAGATTACAGTGCTTTCGTAGTAATAGATACGACAGCAGTACCATATAAAGTTGTAGCAAAGTATAGAAACAACTCTATTAGTCCTTTACTTTATCCCAATATTATTGATAAGGTGGGCAAGGAATATTATAATGCTCAGGTATTAGTAGAAACAAATGCTAGTGAGCAAGTACCTTATATATTGTACAACGAACTAGAGTACGAGAACATGATTATGGTTTCTCGTACAAACATGGGTCAAAAGATTACTGGAGGGTTTGGCTCAGGTAAAAGTCAGTATGGAGTAAATACTGATAGAAAAATTAAAAGAATTGGTTGCCAGAATCTAAAAACATTAATAGACGAAGGCAAACTACACATTTATGATGGGGATATTATAGGTGAGATAAGTACCTTTATTGAAAACAAAGGATCTTTTTCTGCTGATGACGGATATCACGATGACTTAGTTATGTGCCTAGTATTGTTTGGTTGGCTTACATCAGACTCTTATTTTACGGAATCTAACGATGTAAATTTACGAGAAGAGATGTATAAAAACCAGATGAAACAGATAGAAGAGGAGTTGACTCCTTTCGGTTTTATTAACGATGGGCAGAAGTACGATGACGAGGAAGAGCTTTTAAACTTCTAAAATCGTATAAAAACTAAATAAAAGCATTGGGGAATTAATAGTTCCCTTTTGAATTAACGAATTCATTAATAAGGAGAAACAAATGGCTTTTCAACTCAGTCCTGGAGTAGTTGTCAAAGAACAAGATTTCACTTCAATTGTACCTAATGTGGCAACATCATCTGGTGCTTTTGCTGGGAACTTTCAATGGGGTCCAATCGAAGACCCTGTACAAATTGTTTCTGAAAATAACTTAGTAGAAAGATTCGGTGAACCTACCGACGCAACTTTCGATAGTTTTTTCACTGCAGCTAACTTCCTATCATATTCAAATAACTTATTGACAGTTCGTGCCGACACTACTGCTGCGAGAAACGCAGTTGCTACTGGTACAGCTGTTAAGATTAAAAACTTAAATGACTACACCTCTTCATATGTTGGTGGGTCAAATAATGTCGGTACTTTCGCTGCAAAGTGGGCAGGCACAAGAGGAAACTCTCTTAAAGTAGAGATTGCTGACTCAGCAACTTTTGCTTCTTGGGCAAACAAAGGAAACTTCGATAGAATTCCTGGCACTTCTGCTTCAGTTGCTGCTGCAGGTGGTTCGGATGACGAACTTCATGTACTAGTAATTGATGAAGATGGTTTGTTTACTGGAACTGCTGGTTCAGTTCTAGAAACTTTTGCTCATGTATCTGCTGCAAGCGATGCTAAAAAGTTCGACGGATCTAATAATTTTTACAAAGATGTAATTAACTCACAGTCAAGATTTGTCTGGTGGATGGATCATCCAACTGTCACAGGTACTGCATGGGGTGCTGCTTCAAGTGGTACTACTTTTGGTGACCTTGGTGCAGTTTATTCAGTAAGTCTTTCAAGTGGAGTAGATACTGCACCAACTGATGGTGATATTCAAACTGCTCTTAGCATTTTTGCTAATGACGAGCTGTATGACATTTCACTAGTTATGGTTGGTAAAGCTCCAGCAGTCACTGCTACTTATGCAATTAACAATATTGCTGAAGTAAGAAAAGACTGTATGGTATTCTGTTCTGCTGAAGATGCTTCAGGAAATACTATCCTAGCAACTGATGCCGACCCAGTGGGTGACATTACTACTTACCGAAACTCATTACCAAGCTCATCTTATGGTGTGCTTGATACTGGTTCTAAATACCAGTACGACAGATATAACGATAAATATAGATATGTACCACTAAATGGTGACATAGCAGGTCTCGCTGCAAGAACTGACTATGACCAAGATGCTTGGTTCTCACCAGCTGGTGCTTCTAGAGGTCAAATCAAGAATGTTGTTAAATTAGCATTCTCACCAAACAAAACTCAAAGGGATACTTTATACCAAGCTGGTGTAAACCCTGTTGTAACATTCCCAGGAAATGGTACACAACTATTTGGTGACAAGACTCTACTTTCTAGCGAATCTGCATTCAACAGAATCAATGTTCGTAGATTGTTTATCGTACTAGAAAAAGCGATTGCGATTGCTGCAAAAGCACAGCTCTTTGAATTCAACGATGAGTTCACAAGAAACGACTTTAAAAACGCAGTCAATCCTTTCTTAAGAGATGTACAAGGAAGACGAGGAATTACAGACTTTACAGTAGTTTGTGACTCTACTAACAACACAGGTGATGTAGTTGATAGAAACGAATTCCGTGCAGATATATTCATTAAACCTAACAGAGCAATTAACTTCATTACTCTTACATTTGTAGCTAGTAAATCAAGTGTAGACTTTAGTGAAATTGGTGGCTAAATATAAAAAAGGAGAAATAAAACATGGCTAATATTGCTGACTTTAAAGCGAACATGACTGGTGGTGGAGCTCGTCCCAATCAGTTCCGTGTTGACTTACAATTCCCTTCTTATGTCACTGGTGGAAGAGTTGCTGCTGTACAAGGACAATTTCTTTGCAAAGCTGCACAATTACCAGCTAGTACATTAGAAAACTTGCCGATCCAATATAGAGGTCGTGCTGTAAACTTTGCTGCGGAAAGAACTTTCGCTCCGTGGACTATTACTGTTTACAATGACACGAACTTCGGTATTAGGAACGCAATCGAAAGATGGCAAAATGGAATCCAAGAGTATGCGACTACAGAAGGTCGTACAAACCCTGCGGATTACCAAGCTGACTTGCTTGTAACACAATTAGATAGAAATGGTGCAAGTGTCAAAACTTATAAGTTTGTTGATGCTTTCCCTCTATCAATTGGTATCGTACAGTTAGACTACGACACAACAAATGCTATTGAAACATTTGATGTAGAGTGGCAGTACAACTTCTTTACAAGTGATACAGCTGAGAGTGGTGGATTAGGAGTTAATGTTTCAGTAGATACACCTATTGGTTCGTTCCCAATCAACATTTAATTATTAATAAAGGTGAATAAATTATGGCTGAATTTTTCGGTTTCGAAATTACACGGAAGAGGAATAGAGAACCTTTAACACCTGTCGCCCCATCACGAGATGATGGGTCTACAGTACTGACGGATGTTAGTGCATACTATGGTGTTACACTCGACCTTGATAATTCGATAAGAAGTGAAAATGCTTTAATCAAAAGATATCGTGAAGTCTCGCAGTACCCAGATTGTGATGGTGCGATAGAAGATATAACTAATGAAGCAATCACAATACAAGATGATGCACCTAGTGTACAACTAGTACTCGACGACCTACCTGTATCAGATAACATTAAAGAAAAAATTCATGAAGAGTTTGGAGAGATCTACGATCTACTCCAGTTTGACCACAAAGGTCATGACATCTTCAAGACTTGGTATGTAGATGGGAGATTATACTACCATCTTATTCTAGACCCAGCTAATCCAAAAGCTGGTATTCAAGAATTAAGATATGTAGATCCTATGAAGATCCGAAAGATTAAGGATATCAAGAAAGAAAAGAACTCTAAAGGATTAGAGGTAGTAAAGAGTCAAGAAGAATATTATATCTACAATGATAAAGGTATAAGCGACTCTAATACTAAAGGGATTAAACTGAGTAAGGACTCAGTTGTATTCTGTCCTTCTGGTAATGTTGACCAGAACACTGGTATAGTTTTATCGCATTTACAAAAAGCAGTAAAACCTGTAAACCAGTTAAAGATGATTGAAGATGCTGTTGTTATTTACAGACTTAGTCGTGCACCAGAAAGAAGAATATTTTATGTTGATGTAGGAAACCTGCCTAAGATTAAAGCAGAACAATATGTCAACGACATTATGAATAAGTATCGAAACAAAGTTGTTTACGATGCTACCACAGGTGAAGTCAGAGATGACAGAAAACACCTGAGCATGATGGAAGATTTTTGGATGCCTAGAAGAGAGGGTGGTCGTGGTACTGAAATCACTACACTCCCTGGTGGGCAAAACTTAGGAGACATTGCTGACATACAATATTTCCAAAGAAAACTTTACCAGTCTTTAAATGTACCTATGTCAAGATTACAAGGTGAGACTGGATTTACTTTAGGTCGTGCTTCTGAAATTACTAGAGACGAACTAAAGTTTAACAAGTTTATTCAAAGGGTCCAAAGAAAGTTCAGTCAGTTTATGATTGATATTCTTAGGATTCAATTAATTGCGAAAGGTGTAATGACCGATGAAGACTTTGAAGATGCTAGATGCGATATCAGAGTTGACTTTTTAGAGGACAATCACTTTACGGAGTTAAAGAATAATGAGTTGCTACAACAACGAGTGGGTATGCTTGGTCAAGTAGAACCATATCTTGGTAAGTTCTATTCGTTAGAGTGGGCAAGAAAAAATATATTAATGCAGTCTGAAGAGGAGATGAAAGAAATCGACGACCAGATTGAAGCAGAAAAGGCAGAGCAGGAAGCTGAGCAAGAACCAGAAGGTGGTAATGAAGTACCAGATATGGATTCAATGCAAACTACTGACGAGCCAGAAGATAATGAAGGAGAAGAATAATGGGAACTAAAGAACTTATAGATGCGATTCAATCAGGTGATGCTGAAGGAATCGAGAATACTTTTCAAGGTGTAATGTCTGCGAAAGTTGGAGATAAATTAGATACGATGAAGAAAGAATTGGCTTCAACGATGTTTAAAACTCCAGAAGAACAGGATGAGATAGCTGGTGAGCCAGAGGTCGAACAGGCAGAAGAAACTCCAGCTGAAACTGTAGAGGAACCAGCTGAAGATGGCGAAGAAGTTTAAAGATATCTATACTGCTTCTTCGGAGGATAGAGAACAACAACTATTAGATAGTATTGAAGTTTCTCTACCAGAGGAAAGGATAGCTGAGTGTATTTCACGACATAGTGATGTTGAAATAACAGATAAACTAATCGAAGAATACATTAATAAAGCATCCACAACGGATTTTAATATAGATCCTATACTTACAGAGATTAAGTTAAGGTCTATAAATGAGTTTAGAAATAAGCTCGACTATGTATTAAAAGATGGTACAAAGATCGCAATAAGTGAGAAAAACCAAATTTTACTAAATAGTTTACTGAAAGGCAAAGATGAGATCGTATCTCACATGTCTGAGAATAAACAAAACTTTATGGAAGTTTTAAAAGGAGTGTACTAAATGGCAATTGTTAAAACAGTTCTGGCAAAAGATAATCGTAAAGCTATCGTCAGAGTCACTGCAACATCGGCAGGTAATGTCACCATCGATATTGACAGTGATTTAAAACTAACAAACGAGACGATTACTTCTTCTGCTCTTAAAGTTGCCATACAGAAAATCGAATACAGCTGTCAAGCTGCACAAGATATTACTGTCGTACGAAACTCTGTCCTCGTGGCTACAGTCGCACCTGGAGCTCCGAAGATTGAAACTTCTATTCAGGACGAAGGAGACCAAGATATTGTTGTCACTTTTAGTGGTAAAGGTATGATACTTCTTCATCTTTCTAAAATGGGTGGCTTTAATGACCCAGTAGAAACACCAGAGTTTGGTGCTTACGATGACCAGACTGCTGTAGGAAGCTAATATGAAACTAATTAAAGAACATACTGAAACTGTAAACTATCTTATAGAAGAAGATAAAGAAACAGGACAAAAGAATTACAACCTAGAGGGTGTATTTCTCCAAGCTGATATTAAAAACAGGAATGGAAGAATTTACCCTGTAGATGTTCTTGACAAAGAAGTTAAGCGATATGTAAAAGAAAATGTCAAGAAGAATCGTGCGTATGGTGAGCTGGGACACCCTGACTCTCCTACTATCAATTTAGATAGAGTATCGCACATGATAAAAGATTTGAAGCTCGAAGGCAAAAACTTTGTCGGTAAAGCTAAGATAATGGATACACCTTATGGTAAGATTGTTAAATCGTTGATTGACGAGGGAGCAAGTCTGGGTGTGTCTTCTAGAGGGATGGGTTCATTGAAAACTACCAAAGACGGAAGTTCCGAAGTTCAAAAAGACTTCATGCTTGCCACTGCTGCAGATATAGTTGCAGATCCGTCGGCACCTGATGCATTTGTGCGTGGTGTTATGGAAGGCAAGGAATGGATGTTCGTAGATGGTAAGTTTGTCGAGCAAGATATTGATGCTGTAAAAAGTTCAATAACTAAGGCAACAAGATCTCAACTCGAAGAAGCAAAACTTTTCGCTTTTGCGAAATTTTTAAAAGCAATTAAATAACCCATTTTATAAGGAGACTAACATGTCAAGTATAGAACAAAAAATCGCAGAACTCCTTGATGAGAGTAAGAAAGCTGAAGAGCAAATCGAAACTCTAGAGGAATCTGAAGGCTGGAAAAAGACAGCCGAAGAAGGCGAAGCTGAAGCTGCACCTGTAGAAGAAGCACCTGCTGAAGAAGAAGCAGTTGCTGAAGCTGAAGAGTCAGAAGAAGCTGCCGAAGAGGTAGAAGAAATCGAAGAGGGTGAATTACCACCTGCTTTGAAGAAAGCTATCGATAAAAAGAAAAAAGAGAATGGCGACGACGACGACGATGATGACGACGATGACGACGAAGACGAGAAAAAAGAGGGATACATGAACAATTCCAAGAAAAAGGATAAAGATAAAATGATTCCTAAAAAAGAAGAAGTCGAGTCTGATGAAGAAGTTGTAGCAGAAGAAACTGAAGAAGATGAAATCGCAGTAGATGTTTCAGAAGATGTTGAAGCATTGTTGAATGGCGAAGAACTTTCTGAAGAGTTCAAACAAAAAGCTACTACTATCTTTGAAACTGTAGTTGTTTCTAGAGTAAAATCAGAAGTCGCTAAATTCAAAAAAGAATTAGAAGAGTCCAATGCTAAGAGCATTGACGAAGCTAAAGAGAGTCTAGTTGAAAAAGTTGATGGATACCTCAGCTATGTAGTTGAGCAGTGGATAAGTGAAAATGAAATCGCTCTCGAATCTGGTATGAAGTCGGAGATCTTAGATGGCTTCATCAATGGTATGAAGAATCTTTTCGCAGAACATTATGTTGATGTTCCTGAAGAAAGATTTGACCTACTTGCTGACGCACAAGAAAAGGTTGAAGAACTACAAGGTAAGCTCGATGAGCAACTTGAAGCTAATGTAAACCTTTCTAAGAGTGTCAAAGAAATGGAGAAAGCAGAAGTGCTTTCTAAGGCATCCGATGGAATGGCTGAAACTGATAAAGAAAAATTTGCTGGATTAACTGAAGACCTCAGTTTTGAAGACAAAGAATCTTTTGAGAAGAAAGTCAATACTATCAGAGAATCTTACTTTGCTTCTAAACCAAGCAAAACAAATGTAGAAACTGTTGTGACTGATGAGCCAGTACAGTTAGAAGAAGAAACTAAGAAGTCTATTACAGACCCTAAAATTTCTGCTTATGCTGACATGCTCGACAGAAGCAACAAAAATAATTAATCTATCAACTTTAAGGAGATAAAAAATGGATAGAAAATCATTAATGGAAAAATGGTCACCTATTCTGGAACACGAAGGTGTAGCTCCAATTAAAGACACATACAGAAAAGAAGTCACTGCTGTACTTCTTGAGAACCAGGAAACTGCTATCAAAGAAGAAAAGCAAGCGATGTTTGAAGCTGTACATGTCAATGATGCTGCTGCTCTTCCTGACACAGGTGGTGTTGCCAAATTTGATCCAGTACTAATTTCATTGGTACGAAGATCTGCTCCTCAGATGATCGCTTATGACATCTGTGGTGTTCAACCTATGACTCAGCCAACTGGTCTTATCTTTGCTATGAAAGCAAGATACAGCACTCAAGGTGGTACTGAAGCATTATTTAACGAAGCTGACTCAGACTTTTCTGGTACTGGTACTCACGCAGGATCTAATCCTGTTGATGGTACTTACACAACTGGTACTGGAATGGCTACAGCAGACGCTGAGAACCTTGGTGGTTCTGGTGGAGGAACCTTCCAAGAGATGGCTTTCTCTATCGAGAAAACTTCAGTGACTGCGAAAAGTAGAGCACTGAAAGCTGAGTACACTATCGAACTTGCTCAAGACTTGAAATCAGTTCATGGTCTTGACGCAGAGGGCGAACTTTCTAATATCCTCTCTACTGAAATTCTTTCAGAGATTAACAGAGAAGTTATCAGAACTGTGTACAAAACTGCAAAACCAGGTGCTCAAACTGGTACAGCTACTGCGGGAACTTTCGATCTTGATGTTGACGCATCTGGTCGTTGGTCAGTTGAGAAATTCAAAGGACTTCTTTTCCAAATCGAAAGAGAAGCTAATGCGGTTGCTCAGCAAACTCGTAGAGGAAAAGCTAACTTCATCATCTGTTCTTCAGATGTTGCAAGTGCTCTAGCTATGGCTGGTGTTCTTGACTACGCACCTGCTCTTTCTACTAACCTAAATGTAGACGAAGCATCTACTACTTTCGCTGGTGTCCTTAATGGTCGCTACAAAGTATATGTAGATCCTTATTCTGCAAATGGTGCAGCAAGCCAATACTTCGTTGTTGGTTATAAAGGAACTTCAGCATTTGATGCTGGTCTGTTCTACTGCCCATATGTACCTCTACAATTGGTAAGAGCAGTAGATCCTAGCACTTTCCAACCAAAAATTGGTTTCAAAACAAGATATGGCTTTACAGCTAATCCGTTTATCCAATTGGATGGTTCTGGCGATCTAGTTGCTGACGAGAACTACTACTACAGAAGAGTTAAAGTCACTAACTTAATGTAATCTTAGGACTCTAAGGTACAATCCTGAAAGGGGAGACTTCGGTCTCCCCTTTTTTTATGCTTTACTTTTAAGTTTTTTTCAGGCTAAATAGTAGTATCGTTCATTCACTCTAAATGTAGCAGTGGACGGAAGTAAGTAGAATAGGAAAACCTCCCACGCAAGTGGGGCAAGCAAGTACCGAAAGGGAACGAGACCGACAATCTACCGAAGGAACGCAATAGGGGAACGGAAAGATTCTGTTCAGATATCAACCTATTACAATCTGGAGGAAACGATGACTACTTTCTACAGAGGTATCAAAGTCGATGGAAACATTGCCAAGGATGAGAAATTATCCAAAAGAGGTGGTGTTTACAGAGGTATTAAACATGGTGCCATATCAAAGGAAAGTGTAAAAGTCGCTACTGGTTTACAGTATCGTGGCATAGCACACTAACCTAAATTGATGGGTAAATCTGTTATATTCTTATAATCGGTTTGCCCATCTTTTTTTACTAAATAATTTCGGTGGTTATAAAAAAAATTCTTTTTATAACTAAATGTAAACACTTAATAGGAAAAACCATGTCCACAGTTATTAACTTAACGAAGAGCATGGTGCGAAAAACCAAAGCATTTGCCGAATTTCTAGCATACATTGCTCTTCCTTTAGGATTCCCTCTTGCCACATTCGTGACGATGCGAATGAGTTATTTTGGATACTAAAGAGAACTCACACAAAACACACGAGGACGATTGCGACTTTATGGTCGAGAATCCCATGTTATACATGGTGTTCATACCGACACTAGTTGCAGTCGTTCCTTGTACAATCGCTGCAACAGTTATCTGGTTTCATCAATATTATATCGGTGTCTAGTTTCTAAAACACCTAAATAGTAGCTGGAGATGTATTATGTCCAGATTGATTGAATTATACGAAAAGGCGATTGATTGGTTTCAAGTCACTTTCGAAATAGATTACTACAAGCTAATCCTGATGGCATTTTTAGCAGGAGTCGCTGTAGGTTTGCTTGCTCTGGGAATAGTGTTGTGAAAGAAAGTTTGTTAAAAGATATAGAGAACATCGATAAAATTATCGATAAGACTTCCGATCCTAAGTTGAAGGAAATGTGGAAGACCAAAAAAGACCTTAAAGAAAAAATAAAACAAAGGGAAAATGGCACCAGAGGAACTTCTAGCTAGACGGATTGCTAAACTTGAGCGAGTATATTTGCGTGCTCAAGACAAGCAGTTTAAAAAGATGTGGTCTACACACTTGCTACACTTAAAACGAAAACAAAAGAGGATAATTAATTGACAGCTTACTCAAATAAATTCCCAACTGATATTTCGCCATTAAATCCTAATGGCTTTACCTTTCAAGTTGATAGATTACCTGATACTACATTCTTTGTACAGTCAGTAAACTTGCCTGGAATTAATCTTGGTGAGTTTAATCAAGCTACACCTTATGTAGCCAATCCGATTCCTGGAGAAATAATCACATATCAAGAACTTGTGGTAGAGTTTCAGGTCGATGCACAGATGGTAAACTGGAAAGCTATACATGATTGGATGATTGGCTTAGGATTTCCAGAAAAATATGAACAATATCTCTCCTACTTAACAGCAGATGAGAGAGCAAAGATATCTGAGATATCCCAAAACTACTCAGACTCTACATTACAAGTCTTATCAGGGCAAAATCAACCTGTAAAAACCTTTAATTTTATAGATTGTTTCCCTATTTCCCTAGAACCAATACAATTTGAAGCTAAAATGCAGGATGTGATGATGGTTTCTACTCGTGCGACCTTTAAATACGCATACTACAAGATCTCATAACTTTACTTTTAAGAAAAAAACCTTTAGAATTAAGGTCTAAAGGAGTATTTTTACTATGAATTTACAAGAACTACAGGATGAATGGGCGAAAGACAGCTTGGTTGATGATGACCATCTAGATAAGGAAGCTGTACGCATTCCAAACCTACACCAAAAGTATTTAAAATTCCTAATGGAGTTCAAAATGAAACTCACTAAGCAAAGAGCAGAGTTTCATCAGCTAAGACGATTAAAAATTCGCTACTACAATGGTGAATTAGGTCGTGAAGAGTTAGAAGAACATGGTTGGGAGCAATATCAAGGCATAAAACCCATAAAATCAGTACAAGATGACCTATTACATGGGGATGACGACCTAATTAAGATGACAGTACGCATATCTTACCTAGAAGACATGGTATATGCGTCGGAAAGCATCATGAAATCAATATCAAGTAGAGGTTGGGACATAAAAAACTCAATCGAATGGAAAAAGTTTATATCAGGTGCCTAAAATAACGATAGAAAAGGCGAGTAATATACATATTCGCTGTTTTTCGGAGCCTTCGGTAGAAGCAGAGCTCTCTGACTACTTCACATATGCTGTTCCAGGTGCACAATTCACACCACAGTACCGAAGTCGCTTATGGGATGGCAAAATTAGGCAATATGACAGAGTTCGTCATACACTTTACCTTGGATTATACCGATATGTTGAAAAATTCGCTGTTGAGCGAGGGTATGAGATAGAATGTAAGGATTTAATCGTTGTTGACCGAAAAATACCCTTTGAAGAGGTAGAAAACTGGGTAGATTCCTTACAATTAGCATCCAAAGGACGAGAACTCGCTGTCAGGGAATATCAGGTTGAAGCTATACATAAAGCTCTAAATGATGAAAGAACGCTCCTAGTCTCTCCTACTGCGTCTGGTAAATCGCTAATCATCTATTCAACCCTTAGATACCTGCTAAATCAGGGCAAAAAAGCAATCATAATAGTACCAACGACCTCTCTCGTTGAACAGCTTTATAAAGACTTCGAAGACTATTCAAGCATAAATGGATGGAATGTACCAGACCATGTGCAAAAATTATACTCAGGATTTACCAAAGATATAGATAAACAAGTATTGATTACGACTTGGCAGTCAGTTTATAAACAACCAAGACAATGGTTTGCTCAGTTTGATGTATGCTTCGGAGATGAAGCACATCAGTTTAAGGCAAGGTCGCTGACTACATGTATGGATAAATTAATTAATTGTAATTACAGGATCGGCACGACTGGTACGATTGATGGAAAGAAAGTACATAAGCTGGTATTAGAAGGTGTGTTTGGACCTGTCTTTGCTGTCACGACAACTAAAAAATTAATGGAAGATAAGAAGGTTGCCGAACTAGATATTACTTGCTTGTTATTAAAGTACGATGAATTAACAAGGCAAGGTAGAAAAACAAACAAGTATGCTGACGAGATGGACTTCTTAGTCACTAACGATGCTAGAAATAAATTTATTGTAAACCTTGCTGCAGATTTAAAAGGGAATACACTGGTACTATATCAGTTCGTACAGAAACATGGAATCCCATTATACGAAGACCTAAATAAAAAGGTAGATGGTTCAAAGGACATCTGGTTTGTATCGGGAGATACAGTCGTAAAGGATAGGGAAAAGGTCAGAGAAATAGCAGGTGATACTGACAACAATATCATAGTTGCTTCTTTTGGTACATTCTCGACTGGCATTAATATACCATCTATCGAAAACATTATTTTCGCTTCGCCAAGTAAAAGTAAGATACGAAACTTACAATCTATTGGTAGAGGTTTAAGATTGAAGGAGGGTAAAGAAAGTTGTAATTTGTATGATGTAGCTGATGACCTATCTTGGAAATCTTGGAAGAATCATACACTCAAACACTTTTCAGAACGACTTTCTATTTACTCAGAAGAAAAATTTAACTACAAGATTGTAGAGGTAAACATAAATGGATAAACTAATTAAAGAGGATGACGAGTTTATTTTGTTGAAGCTAACCACAGGGGAAACTCTAGTGGCTACTATTCGTGGTGAAGATACTGAAACTATTTCAGTTGAATATCCTTTTGAGTTAAAAACTATTCACGACAGACGACAAGATATGGTCGTTGATGTCACTGCTGCTGCACCATTTTGTGGTTTCGCAGAAGATAGAAAGTTTACCTTTAGAAAAGATAATCTAATGTTTACTAAATGTCTGCATAACTTTTCTATCCCCTTTTATATCGAGTTAGTTGAAGAATACGAAAGACTAGTCGATATCCCAGTGCCAAAGAAAAGATTATCCGATACTCAAGGAATGCTAAGAAAGACTGCTCAAGCTATGCAAGAAAGAGCCGAGGAAGTATTACCTGAAGATCCAAGATTAGAGGATACTGCAGAAGTTTTAGATTACTTGCTTTCTGGCATAGGCAAAAAGAAAAAGACAATCCATTGATAAGTATAACTCCCAAAGCTAAAGAATACATACAGAACAGACTTGTTGTCACAGGACACAAGTATGCTAGACTATCATTGAAAGGTGGTGGTTGTAATGGTTATGAATATGAGTGGAATGAAACTGACGATAGCAGTAATGCTACAATCGTCGAGGATATTATTGTGATTGATATGATGGCAAAACCTTTTGTTGATGGTTCCGAGATCGATTACAAAGAAGATTTCGCTGGATCGCATATCGAGATTATTAATCCGAATGTGACTAGTTCTTGTGGATGTGGAGAGTCTATTGGGTTTTAGTAATTACTTTATATTGCTTAACCCCCTACACCCCATAATCTACTCTGAAAAAACTTAAAAGTAAAGTCCCAGAATAAAAAAAATTATTATTATTTACTTTTAAGAAAGTTTTATATAGAATAATAATTATGAATGGAGTAATACATGGCTAATGCAAAGAAAAAGCCACAGCATTATGTTGACAATAAAAAGTTCCTACAAGCACTGAAGGAATACAAAGATGCATGCACTGCTGCTGAAAAGGCAAAAGAAGACAAACCAAGAATCCCAGAGTATATCGGCGAATGTTTATTGAAGATTGGTACACACCTTTCTTACAAACCAAACTTCATCAACTATACTTACCGAGATGATATGATATTAGATGGAGTTGAGAACTGCATTCAATACATACATAACTTCGACCCAGATAAATCAGGCAACCCTTTCTCATACTTTACGCAGATTATTTTCTATGCTTTCCTTCGCAGGATTAAGAAAGAGAAGAAGCAAACCTATGTGAAACAAAAGCTGATTGCTGAAATGGATGTTGACGCATTTATGGAAGCAGGAGAAGGGGATGAAGGCACTAACCAATATATTGAATATATGAAAAAGAACCAAACACTAGACCCATACTTTGAAGCAAAAGAAAAGAAGAAAAAGGAAAAGAAGTCGACACCTATAAGTGACGCAATGGATGATGAATAAAGACGATAAGAACATATTGGTAAATTTTATTCCACTTTTAATTCTTGTTGTTGTGACAGTATTGGGAAGTTTGGCTCATTACTTATTTACTACAGGAGTGGAAAAAACAATCGTTGGATATAACGAAGAAACTGGTAAATTTATTATGAAGGAAGCGAAAGCACAAGAAGCTGGTACTATTACTATTGACCATGGTGATAGTTGTTATGCAGTAGAAGGTGTATTCGTTGTTTGCGGTCAATGAGTAAAGTTGCAATTATAACCGATTTACATTTCGGTGCTAGAGGAGATGCTCTAACTTTTTTAGATTATATGGATAAGTTCTATACGAACACTTTCTTTCCTACACTAAAAGAGCGAGGTATCAAAACTATCTTAAATCTTGGCGATACTTTCGATCGTCGTAAATACATAAATTATAATTCATTAAAAAGATCTAGACAAATGTTCTTCGATCCTATTCGTGATAATGGGATGGTTATGCATATGCTTGCTGGTAATCATGATACTTATTATAAGAACACTAATGATACAAACTCTATTGATTTACTATTAAATGAATACAGCAATATTAATGTAATGGCAGAAGCCATGGATATAACAGTTGATGGTCGTAAGATATTTATGCTTCCCTGGATTTGTAGTGATAACTACGAACAAAGTATGGAAAGATTGAATGATAGCGAAGCAGAAATATGTATGGGGCATTTAGAGATTGCTGGTTTCGTAATGCATCGTGGGGTTAAATCTCATGGTGGTTTAAATGCAGAAAGGTTTAGAAAGTTTGGTTTGGTTTATTCAGGTCATTACCATCATAGGAACAACGATGGGCATATATATTATCTTGGGAATCCTTATGAATTAACATGGGCTGACTATAAAGATCCTAGAGGTTTTCATATATGGGATACAGAAACTATGGAACTTGAGTTTATAGAAAACCCATATACCATGTTTGAAAGAGTAGAGTACGATGATGTGACAAATGATTACACTGATTACGATGCTTCTATTATGGCAGAGAAATATGTAAAAGTTATTGTAAATAATAAATCAGACTTTAAAAAGTTTGATGACTTCTTGAAAAAGATTTACAAAGCTAACCCACACGATGTAAGAATACTTGAGGATTTTGCTGAGTTTCAAGATGGCGAGATTGACGAAGAACTTAATTTAGAAGATACTATGAATATATTGACTAGTTATGTTGAAAGTGTAGAAACAACTTTAGATAAGGAAAAGATTACAGGTTTCCTTCGTGGGTTATATGCTGAAGCACAACAGTTAGAGAGTGAAACATCTGAATGATTACATTTGAAAAGATTAAATGGCGAAACCTGTTAAGTACAGGAAACGCATGGACTGAAGTAGATCTTAATCGTTCTACTACTACATTAATTGTAGGTAAGAATGGTGAGGGTAAATCTACTATCCTTGACGCATTAATGTTCTCTTTATATGGTCGTCCTTTTCGTAAAGTAAAAAAAGACCAACTGGTAAATAGTATCAATGGTAAGAATCTAGAAGTAGAGATTGAGTTTACCACACATGGCAAGCACTATAAAGTATTACGAGGTGCTAAACCCAACAAGCTAGAGATCTGGTCAGATGGTATTAAGCTAGACTCGTTCGCAAGTAATGCTGATACACAAACTTATTTACAAACTCAAATAATAGGTTTTGAGTGGCGAACATTTAGTAAGATGGTTATTCTAGGATCTGCTAGTTATCTACCATTTATGCAGATGGGGCAATGGCATAGACGACAAGTTATTGAAGATATTCTTGAGATTCGTATTTTTAGAACTATGAACGAGTTGCTTACTGATAGAATGAAACTTACTAAGGAATCGTTGGTTGCTGCAGAGAATGCTATTACTATTGCTAAGAAAGATGTAGATGCTCAAAAAGAATTACTTGAACAATTAAGTACTGTAAAAGAAGAAGCTGTAGAAAAGATAAACGAAAAGCTACGAGTAAATGAAGAAACTATTAATAACACTACTGCTCAGGTTGAACAACTAATGAAAGATGTTGATTACTTGAATACTCAAATATCTGATAGTGGTACTGTAAACGATGATATTGAAAAAGTTAAACAGATGATGGCTGGTTTCAATAATAAGAAAGCAGGTATTAATAAAGATATACAGTTCTTTGAAGATAATGAAATATGTCCACAGTGTGAGCAAAGTATTGAAGAGTGTCATAAGAATGATATTGTCACAAAGTTAAGAGATAAACTTGGTAAGACTATGAATGATTACGATACCATTTCTCAAGCACTGGAAAAACTAAATAAAAGATATGACGAGATTGCGTCTATCAACCAGACCATTATGTCAAAGAACACAGAGGTAAGTGCTCTCAATCAATCACTTAGTTTGTTGGGAAAAACAAATAAGGACTTGGTAGAAGAACAATCTAATCTAAATATAGATGATGATAATGTTGTAAATCAAAAAGCTAAACTGAAAGACTTAGCCAAGTTAGCAGTTGATGCTTTAGAGGAGAAAACTAGTATTGAAGAACAAAAACAAATCGAAGATGTATCTAAAACTCTTCTGGCTGACACAGGTATCAAAACTGAGATTATTCGTCAGTACCTTCCCATCATTAACAAACTTATTAACAAGTATCTACAAGCTATGGATTTCTTCGTTCACTTTGAACTTGATGAAGATTTCAATGAAACCATTCGCTCAAGATACAGAGACGAGTTTACCTATGACAGTTTCTCGGAAGGTGAAAAGTTGAGGATAGACCTTGCGATACTATTTACTTGGAGACAAATAGCCAAGATGAAGAATTCAGTAAATACGAATCTATTACTGCTTGATGAAATTTTTGATAGCAGTATGGATACGAGTGGTACTGATTTGTTCCTACAGGTATTGAATGAGATTGGTGAGGGAACAAATGTTTTCGTTATATCCCATAAAGGAGACCAACTTTTTGATAAGTTTAGAAGTGTACTAAAATTTGTCAAGAAGAATGACTTCTCATCAATTCAATTAGGAGCATAACATATGAACGCACAAGCATATTTAATGGAACAATATAATAAAGTAAATTTTAAACATCAAGAACTTCATGCTGAAGTCGAAAAATATAAGTACGACTCGGAGAAGGTTAAAACACTAAAACACATGAAGTTGAAACTAAAAGATAAAATGACTAAATTGGAGACACAATTAGGAATTAGTTAATGAATATTCTAGATAATGTAAAAGGTGAATTAATACCATACGACGATCCGATACTAACTTCCCCACAAGAAGATTGGAAGTTTGACGAGTATCCGCAGGAAGAAGCTGCAAAACTTGGATTGTTGTTAATCGAATCTTCTAAAAAATTAGGAGGAGCAGGTTTGTCGGCAAACCAAATAGGATTGCCTTACAAAGTTTTTTGCCTTACTCCTGAAGAAAGTTTCGGATTACCGAACATGGCAATGTTCAACATGGAGATAGAAGAGTCCTCGGAAGATGTAAATACAATGACCGAAGGTTGCCTATCTCGACCCAACCTCTGGCTCATGGTCACAAGACCTAGAGTAATCAAAGTAAAATACCAAACATTTACAGGCGAAGAAGTAAGAACAACCCTTAATGGTTATCTTGCTCGTGTGTTCCAACATGAGTATGACCATATGCTAGGCATCGATTTTACACAACGAGTGTCTAAGATGAAGCTAGATAGAGCCATCAAAAAGATGAAAAAAGACGAAAAAAAGGGTAGAACAACGCAGGTAATTAGAGGAAATTTCAATTAAAGTTATAAGTATTTGTTTTTTAATAACAAAAAAGTTTAAAAAAAGTAAAAAAAACCTTTACTTTTGGAACAAATTCAGGTAGAATACTTGTATAAATTGAAAAAGTTGAGAGGTAATATGACTAATTCTAAAGATGTTCTTGCTAAATTGCTTAGTACGGAAGATGTAAATGTCGTTCGTGCTGAAGTTCCTACTGCATCATTCGATGTAAAAAATCGTGTCCTTACACTTCCTACATTCGTAAATGTAGATGAGTCGGTTGAAAACCTTATGATTGGTCACGAGGTTGGTCATGCTCTTTGGACTCCAGTAAAAGGAGTGACTGAAGAAATGGCTAAGGATAAACTTCTTAAAGCATATGCCAATGTTATTGAAGATGTTCGTATCGAGAAAATGATACAAGCTGAATATCCTGGATTGCGTCAAGACTTTATTAAAGGTTATAAGAAACTTGCTGATGACGACTTCTTCGGTATCGGTAAAAAAGATATCAACTCTCTTCAACTTATTGACAAAATTAATCTTTACTTCAAGATTGGTCTTAAATCTGGTATCAAGTTTTCTAAAGAAGAGTTCGAGATTGTATCTCGTGTAGACAGCTGTAAAACTTTCAAAGAAGTAATTACTCTTGCTAAAGAACTTTCTAATTACTCTCGTAAGAAAAAACAAGAGGAAGAAGAAGCAATGAAGCAAGAGATGCAAGCTATATCTGATGAGTTAGCTGAAATGGATCTTGAAGAAGAACTTGAAGATCTTCAAGAGGTTGGTGGAGATGTTGATGATGGTGATTCTGATGATGAAACAACTGAAGAAGAGTCTGAAGAATCTGAAGCTGGCAACGCATTCGGTGACCAAGCTGGTGATACTCAGCAAGAGCAAACTGCTGGTGAGTTTGATAATCCTTATGACTATAATGATGATGAAGAACTTAGAGGTTTCACTCAAGACAACTTAGATAAAACTATGAGCGACCATGCTCAGTTCGAGGGTAAGATCTTTCGCAATGTTGAAGTCCCAGAGTTTCCTTTCGGTGTAGATCCTATTATTGACCACAAAGAAGTCATGAATATCTTGACTAAGAGAGGAACTAATCGTTGGGGTGAGGAAGAAGATACTCCTCTGAGTAAAATGATGAACGATTCTAAATTCATTACTGATAGTGGTCATTATGCATATCTTCCAGAGATTGACTGGAATACTGATAACTGGGAAAAAGATCGTGGTAGAAAATTCTTGGGTTATACTTCTGGTGCTTACTATAAAGAAGATTACAAAAACTTCCAAGAGTCTATCAAAAAAGATATTGACTTTATGGTAAAAGAGTTCGAGATGAAAAAGTCTGCTCAAAGATATGCTCGTACTCAAACTGCTAAGTCTGGTCAGTTGAATGTAAATAAACTTTACAGCTACAAGCTGACTGAAGATCTTTTCAAAAGAGTACAAGTATGTGCCGATGATAAAAATCATGGTTTCATTATGCTAGTTGACTGGTCTGGTTCTATGCATAATGTAATGAGAGATACTATGCGTCAGGTTATTACTCTTGCGACTTTCTGTCGTAAAGTAAATATTCCTTTCCAAGTTCTTGCTTTCTCTAACCACGATAACTACTCTGCTAATGCTTCTCAAAAAGAAAGTGAGCAGTACAAAAAAGTTGTAGAGTATTACCAAGTGGAAAAAGAGCAATTACACTTTATGAGTAGATCTTCATGTTGGTTGTATGAATTGCTTACTCACGAGATGTCTCAAAAAGATTTTGATGAAATGGCATTTATGATGCATAGTTTCATGTGGCACTACTCTTACACTTTATCTTTGAGTGGTACACCTCTTACTGAAGCACTTGAGTGTTCTGTTGGTATCGTTGGTCGTTTCATCAAGAAACACAATATTGATAAAATGAATTTTATCACTCTTACTGATGGTGCTGGTTATGCTAAAGGTATGCAAGATAACTGGGAAAAGATGGACCAAGTATATGGTAAAGGTTGGAATGGTCGATGGAAAGAAAAGATTGATACTCTTATCGATCCTGTCACCAAGAAAAAATACATAGTTTCAGGTGATAGAGAAAAATACGACTGGGCATACTTGGATATGATTAGTAATAGGTACAACTGTTCAACTGTCGGATACTTTATCGGTAGAAATACTTATCAAGGAATCCGTGAGTTTGCTCACTTCAATATCAAAGGAGACATGTGGTCTTTGGACTTGGACAAGATGAGAGCCACTTGTCGTAAGAATGGTGGCTGGATGTCACTAAAAGATTGTGGTCGTGACGAGATGTTCTTCCTAGATTCTAAGAAACTTAATCCTGTCTCACAAGAGATAGAGGTTGATGGTCAGAAGTCATCTGCTCAGATTGCTAGAGCATTCTCTAAAGGTATGAAACAAAACAGGCAGAGTAAAGTTCTAATGAGCACATTCGTAGAGAGGGTAGCATAATGTCAGCAGAAGCAAAGTTTTGTAAGTTGTATGAAGAAATGTATGACTTTTGTGAAGAAAATGATTTGGGAGATCCTTTCGTTGGTGGCAGAGGTAAAGAGATCCACATGGCTGGAATGTTAGGACATAAAGTAAGTGAGACATTTTCAGGTGCAGATGCTTATGACGAGGAAGGTGGTTGTGAATATAAATCAACCATTAGTCGCCATTGGAAAATTAAATATACAGTCTCTATCCAGTCGACATGGAAAAAACAATTAGATTATTTAAGGCATGAAAAAATTGTCAAATACAAAAACCATTACCATGCAAGATACGAAGGTGGTAAGGTTGTTGAATTGTGGAAGCTGTCTGGTGAGGATGTATTAAAACTCCTGAGACCAAAGCTGAAACGAGCATATGATAACTTAAAGAAAAGTGATATGAACAAAGCATGCCCAGTACTCAAAGCAGAACTTTGTGGGCAAGAGATTACTTCACATGGTGAGCGAATCATATGACAGAACAAGAAATAAAAGAAAAGATTAAGCAAAGACGAACACAGATGTTAGTCCACTCCTGCATATATTATGAGTTGAATGACAACATTGTACCTGATGCAGTGTGGCAGAAGTGGGCTGACGAACTTCGTGATTTGCAAAACGAACATCCATTGCTTTGTCAAATAGAACATTTTGATGAAGCATTCGCTCGGTGGGATGGATCCACTGGTCATCATTTACCTCTCAGAGATCCGTGGGTTTTTAACCGAGCGACACAATTACTTGAAGCAAAAGAGAAAGGATTTGGCTCATGGCTGTAAAAGAAAAAACACCAGCACCCAATGCTAAACTAAGATACCATGTAAAACGAAAAGGCAAAAGATTTGCTGTTATCGAAAATGGTGGAGATTATGTAAACAAAGTTATACATGAAACTTCTGATAAAAAAGAAGCATATGCCATTTCTAAATTACAAGGGAGAACACAACAATGGGCACCCAATGGTGGTGTGCCTTTGTTTCTATGCCCATGACATACATCGTTCCTGAAAAAGTTTATTACATACATATCCCCAAAGCAGGTGGTACAAGTGAAAAGTACAAGCTGATAGATTTGTATGGCGATGCTTTGGTAGAAGTGCCTACAGGAAAACACAGTCCTTATGATGAGAAGTATGCCCATTATGATTGTATCTATACTCATGTAAGAAATCCACACACTCGAATGCTATCAATGTATTTGTTTCATTTTGAACTTAACCATATGCCAGAAAAACATATTGATAAGGAGAGATGGACTTTTCTTGATACAGAATTTAGATGGAAGATATCCAAAGTTTTTGGTTCAAACTGGAAAGACATAAGTGATTTTGATAAACTAATTATGCAAAAAATGAAACCACTACATAGTAATATCTCACCTGATAATTATGTGAAGTGGTTAGAGTTGGTGGGCAAAGCTAACGATAGGATGGATCCTAATGCAGAAAAAAACTCAATAATTCGTCCATTCGTTCAACAGCATTTGTGGGTATCAGATAATGTACATGTGAAAAAGATTGAAGATGAAAAAGGTTTCGCAAAATTAAACCAAACAAGCAGAATGCCTGGACATAATGATGATGAATATCTAGAAGCAGGTCGTTCACTTATTGAGCAATATTACTCAGAAGATTTAAGGAGGTTCGGATATTAAAACATATTCAGGATACAAAGGTGTAATAGGAATATTAACCAGCACCCATCAAAGTGTTCAACAAGTATTGCGTTGTATGGAGTCTTGTAAAGGATATCCTATCTGGGTACATGATAATAGCAATGACTCGAATCATATTCAGATAATGGAAAAGGCAGTAAAAAATAGGTGCCATTATTTTTCTTCTAGTATTTCTAATAATACTCCAGGCAAGGGAAAAAATACTTTGATGAAACAATTTGCTATGGACACCAACTTAAGATTTTTTGATTACTGCTATTTGATAGATAGCGATGATGAATGGGGAGACACCTTACCTGAATTATTTAAGAAGCATTACACTGGAGATATCTTACTGTTATCTGGTCAGAAAAATCTTTGGCATGGTAAATCATTAAAAACTCATGCTGAGATGGTAAAAGAAGTTCTTAATCATGTTGGCGAAGACTACACTGTTCCAGACTTCTCTACGAAAACTATGATGGAAATGAATGAGATGCTTTCTAAGTTTTATAAACACCCAAATGGCGAACAGGGTACAGTAAATAGACTAATAGGATTTAATAAAACAGCACACCATAAACTTCAGTTCCATGAAGATATTCGTATGGGTGAAGATCTTCTGTTTATGGTAGATGCTGTAATGGCAGAAAAAAGAGGAGAACTGAAACTAAATTATTTACACGATGAAAATCTATATGTTTACAATATGAACGAGCAAGGTGTATGGATATATAATATGACCAGACCAAAAGAGAAGTGGCTCAGTTTATTTAGAAGCCACTTACCGAAATCACTTCCAAGAAACATTCACAAATATAAGGTAGAGTGGATATGAGCAAGTTTAAATTTTATCTAGAAATAATTACCTGTCTGTTTATTATCGCAGGTGTGCTACGACATTTTTAACGAGGAGAACTATATCATGGGAAAACACATCAAAACAAGTATGGACTATAAAGTCATTGACTATCTAGCCATTGAATTGTGGAGAAAGGATCCAAACAACAAAGTGCTACATACATTTATGGGCATGAAAAATGAAGAGGGCAATCAAATTAATAAAGCGATTGACACTTATGAGAAGACAGGCGAGTTCCCGACCCATTACAATACTGATGGGACATGGCAATATGAGTCTGGACAGATAAGTTTTGACGCATTTTTACAGCATGAAGACCCCACTGGAATAGAAAAAGCAAAAAAAAGTTATAAGTAATTGATTTTTAATAGCAAAATAATTTAAAAAAAGTAAAAAAGTCCTTTACTTTTGGATCAAAATCAGGTAGAATACTTGTATAAATTGATAATGTTAATAGTGAGGTATATATTATGACAAACTTATCTAAAGAAACTGCCTTCTTAGAAAAAGCATTTGAGCTTTTTCCTGAAGTTAGTGAGTCAAGAGAAATGACTCATTCACAGCTTCAAGCTGTGAGGGATGCTGGGGTATCGGTTCCTGGCACAGTATGGGAAAACAAAGTTGCTGGTTCACGACCTGCTCTTTATGTTATTCCTGGTGGTTCGGTGACTGCTCCGATTGCTTCAGAGCCAGTTGTTTCTGAGCCTGCTCCGATTGTTGCTCAAAAATCTTCAGTGGTTTCTACCACTCTAGATAAAAACAGTTTGGTTCCTGCGAAGGATCCTAACTATGTTCCTTTCGGAAACTACAGAGATCTACAGGTTATTATTAAATCTGGTATGTTCTACCCTGCCTACATTACAGGTCCTACTGGTAATGGTAAATCTACTTCTGTTGAGCAGATTTGTGCTAATACCAACAAACCTTTAATTCGTGTAAACCTTAACACCATGACTGATGAAGACCAATTGATTGGTTCTAAAACTTTGGTTGATGGTAATGTTGAGATCGTAGAAGGTCCAATCGTTATCGCCATGAGATATGGTATCCCTCTTCTTCTTGATGAGATTGATGCTGGTGGTGCTAACACCCTTCTTTGTTTACAGCCGATCCTTGAAGGAAAGCCATTTTATTTCAAACTTAAAAATGAAATGATTACTCCTGCTAAAGGATTTAATATCTTTGCTACTGCTAACACCAAAGGTAAAGGATCTGACGATGGTCGATACATTGGTACGAATGTACTTAATGAAGCATTCCTTGAAAGGTTTGCTGTGACTTTCAATCAACCTTACCCAAGTGAAAAAGTTGAGTTGCAGATTGTTCAAAAGTTGTTTGTTCACTTTGGTTTTGCTGACCAGAAGAAAACTCTCAACATCAATCCACATCTTGATGACTTTGCTAAAAACTTAGTTAAGTGGGCAGCAGTTGTTCGTAAGACTTTTGATGATGGTGGGTGTGATGAAAACATCACGACTCGTAGATTGACTCACATTGTTCGTGCCTTCTCTATCTTCAAGAATGAGAAGAAAGCAATTGAACTTTGCTTGAACAGGTTTGATGATGTCACTAAAATGGCATTCCTTGACCTTTACACTAAAATCGCTTCAGGGGAACATGAAGATTCTCCTGAAGTTTCTGAAGAGGAGTCTGAATAATGGAGTTAGTCGGATACGAAAATCTTACTAAGTTTCAGAGACGATGGGTAGATAACATGATTGAGATCTACCCTGACCTCGTGAGTGGTGGTGCTATTACTCTTGAGCAATGTACCGAAGGCATCGTAAAGCTAAAAGCCAAACATGCTGAGGATCCTACATTCCCCAAGATTGGTACACCTAATTGGAATTATAAAATCAACAAGATCGACAAAGGCATCTATTTCTTTCCTGCACCAAATGCAGATCCTGAGATGGCGATTCGTGAAGCAGAGGATATAAGAATATCTCGTTTACCGAAACCGAAGTTTGTCATAAAAGACGAGGAAGATGCCGATTTCGTGAAGGAACTGAGGGAGTTCGGTATTGATATCGAAACCACTGAAGAGGGTGGTGCTTCAGTTCCTGACCTGAGGGATTCATCTGTTATTGACTGACGATAGCTGATGATAGAGTGGGCAGGACTGCCATCTCCTGCCCACTTGTTTTTTTTATAGTGGAGTAGGACTCGTAGCTCAACTGGACAGAGCAAGAGACTTCTAATCTCTAGGTTGCAGGTTCGAGTCCTGCCGAGTTCGCCACTTTACTTTTAAGTTTTTTTAATATAGAGTATGTAATATGAAAAAGAAAATATCAGACATTATTCCTATAGACTATAAATTTAATGAAGATAAACTTATTGAGGATTTTAAAAAATATATTGATAAGACTTATCAAGGACATTACAGTAAAAATTCATTTCAGGCAAGTGAGTTTATAATTGACTGTGGTCATGGTATGGGATTTTTTATGGGCAATGTATTGAAGTATGCCCAAAGGTATGGTAAGAAGGATGGCTACAATCGAGCCGACATCTTAAAAATACTTCACTATGCGTTGATGGCTTTACATCAACATGATATAAACCAATCTGAGGAGAAAAATATATAATGAAACTTTCGAAAGAAACTTTGAGTGTCCTTAAGAACTTTGCCACTATTAATGGCAACATTCTTATTAAGACTGGGAATCGTTTATCAACGATCTCCGCACAAAAAAATGTTATGGCTTCTACTACTGTCAGTGAAAACTTTGACAGTGACTTCGGGATCTATGACTTGAACGAGTTCTTGGGTGTGTACAGTTTATTTGCTGACGATCCTGAACTTGCATTTGATGAAAAATTTGTCACAGTTGCTAATGGCAAATCTAAAGTAAAGTATTTTGCTGCAGATCCATCAGTACTAGCATCGCCAACTAAAGATGCTCTTCCTGTTGATGAAGATATTAAATTTGAATTATCTCGTTCATCTTACGACATGATTATGAAAACATCTTCAGTCCTAAGATCTAACGATGTATCTTTTATTGGTAAAGATGGTAATATCACTGTGGTTGTGGCTGATAAGAAAAATGCTACTTCTAATTCTTGGGACTCTGTTGTCGGTCAAACTGATAAAGAGTTTAAAGTGAACTTCAGGATTGATAATTTTAAAATGCTTGAGGGTGATTACGAAGTCTCTATTTCTAAGAAAAGGATTTCTAAGTTTGCTTCAAAGATGAATGACTTGACTTACTTCATCGCAGTTGAAGCTGACTCTACTTTTGACTTTTAATTTATTATGAGATTTATATTATGGATGAACAATTTATTTGGGTCGAGAAATATCGACCACAAACTATTGATGAGTGTGTCTTACCAGAGAGTTTAAAAGATACATTCAAAGAGTTTATTGCAAGTGGGCAACTACCGAACTTTCTGTTCTGTGGTTCAGCTGGTTGTGGTAAGACCACAGTAGCCAGAGCACTTTGCAATGAAGTCGGTGCTGAGTATCTGTTCATTAATGGATCGGAGGAATCTGGCATTGATGTGATACGAACTAAAATCAAAAACTTTGCTTCGTCTGTTTCCCTGACAGACTCAAAGAAAATCGTTATTCTTGATGAAGCTGATTATCTAAATCCGAACAGTACTCAGCCAGCACTAAGAGCATTTATCGAAGAGTTCTCTGGGAACTGTCGATTTATCTTCACTTGTAATTTTAAGAATAGGATTATTGAGCCACTACATTCTAGGTGTGCTGTTATTGAGTTTAGAACTACTGCTAAACAAAAACCAGCAGTTGCTACAGCTTTCTTCAAAAGAGTCACTGATATTCTTGCTAAGGAAGGTATAGAGCATGACCAGAAGGCAGTCTTAGAACTAATACAAAAACACTTCCCTGACTTTCGTAGAGTACTAAACGAACTACAAAGATATTCAGTATCAGGTAGGATAGACTCTGGTGTTATGATTAATGTCAGTGAAGACTCTTGGAATAATCTGTTCTCGCTACTGAAAGATAAGAACTTTAAAGAAGTTCGTAAATGGGTCACAGCAAATGGTGACATTGAAACAACACAATTATTTTCTGATTTATTTAACAATGCTAATGATAAACTGACTGCCGAGTCTGTACCACAACTGGTATTAATCTTGGCTGACTATCAGTACAAAGCAGCATTTGTGGCTGACCATGAACTGAATAAAATGGCAGCACTTACAGAGATAATGGCATCCTGTAAGTTTAAATAATGGCAAATCCATTTCTATACATAAATAATATCACTAACGACAAGAAGGATTTATTTAAGGATAATCCTCTTGCTGACAAAGACTATGCACCTTTTATAGTCAATCGTGGTCTAGGATATTTTCCTGATACTATTATGCAAGCAAACCTGATGAATAGGTATGGAGACATCCCTAAGTCTTGGCAATACTATTTTTTACTAAATACTATTACAAAAGGCAAAAGGTTTTCGAAGTGGCATAAAGCTGAAAAGCAGACCGAGTCCTTAAAGCTGGTCATGGAATATTATGGATATTCACCAGATAAGGCTCGTCAGGTAATGGATATATTAACAACTGACCAGATGAGCATAATTAAAGAAAGATTAAATAAAGGTGGTAAATAAAATGTCAGTTGAAATGATACATTACGATTGGTCGCCAGAGTCGATGTTAGAAGTCACTCTGCCTGAACCAGATAATTTTTTAAAGGTGAGAGAAACTTTAACGAGGATAGGAATCTCTTCTCGCACAGAGAACAAGCTATTTCAATCTTGCCATATTCTTCACAAGCAAGGCAAGTATTTCATAGTACACTTCAAAGAACTTTTTGCATTAGATGGCAAAGAATCTAATATAGCCAATAATGATATTGAAAGAAGAAATACAATTGCTGTACTATTACAGGATTGGGAACTCTTAAAAATTGTGAAACCTGAGCAAGCAGAGCCAAAAGCATCCTTGTCTCAGATTAAGGTTTTATCCCATAAAGATAAATCTTCTTGGGAATTAGTACCTAAATATAACATTGGTAAAAAGAAATAGGAGAGTAAATGGCTGACGCAAAGATTAGTGAACTTCCAGTACTAGCGACCCCAGAGTCCATTGATAAACTACTGATTGTTGACACTTCCGAATCTACTACAAAACACATTACATATGGAAGTTTGGTTTCTACCTTACAAGGTGCCAATGTAACACTTGCTGCACTAGGTGATGTAAACCTTACTGGATTGTCTAATGGTAATGTAATTAAATACAATGCTTCTGCTAACGAATGGCAACCAGGCAGTGACACAGCTGGTATCTTATATACTGACTTGTCAGCAATTAATGCTTCGGCATCTGGTGGTGGTTCTTTAGCATTTAACAATGTCACAGGTGTATTTACTAATACTCCACCTGACTTGTCGTCATTCATTACAGCTTCATCTACCGATACACTAACTAACAAATCTGGTAATATATCAATGTTCACTAATAACAGTGGATATATTACAGCATCTTCATCTGATACTCTTACCAACAAAGCTGGTAATATATCAATGTTTACTAATGATGCTAATTACCTGACCACAACATCAACTAGTACACTAACAAATAAAACTATTGATGCTGACGCAACAGGAAACTCTATTACAAATTTAGAAGATGCTAACATAAAAGCATCTGCTGCGATTGACGCAACTAAGATTGCTGATGGCTCAGTCACAAATACTGAGTTTCAACATCTTAGTACTGTGACTGGTAATGTACAAACACAGATAGATGCTAAAGCAGATACTTCTTCGCTGGCAGCATCAGCAACTACCGATACCACTAATGCTTCTAATATAGGAAGTGGCACATTAAACAAAGCTAGACTGCCTGCATCTATAGACGCAGATACTACTGGAAATGCAGCAACAGCAACCTCTGCTACAACTGCTACTAACACAACAAATTTACCTAGCACAACTCTAGGAGACAACCAAACTTATATCATGGCTTATATTTTTGATGCTGGAGCAGGAACGAATATGTATTCTATTGCTGTTAATGGTACTGTGTCTGGAGATAAATTATATGTATCAGCATTTACCCCAACAACAACAGACATCGGTCCAGGGTATCAAGGAAATTTTCAACCACCAGCAACTGCTTCAGGAGATAATGCTGGGGACAATATTAATATATGGACACAAGTAGACTCTGGTGGTACAAGCACTTGGAGAAACATGGGTCCACAAGCTGCAGTTTCGTACGATCCTGCTGGTAGTGATTGGTACAAAGTACCAGCATTATTCGTGAGGATCTCGTAAAAAAATTTATATAAAGGACTTGAAATTTTTGTAATGATACCTATATATAATGTAGAGAATGCCATAATGGGTTCTCGTAATTTAAACTCGCTTCATAAAGGAGGAAAACTATGAACGCAACTTTTAATGTTTGGAGAGACACTTCTCCATTTTCTATTGGCTTTGACAATCTATTTGATACATTCGATAGAGTTAATGCTATTCACAAATCAGAAAGCTACCCACCATACAATATCAAAAAACTCAGCGATGAGAAGTTTGCTATTGAAATGGCTGTGGCTGGATTTTCTAAAAAAGATATTACAGTTGAACATCAGGAGAACACTTTGACAATCAAGTCAGTGCCTTCTGAAACTAAAACTGAAGAGGAATATGTACATCAAGGTATTTCTAAAAGAAACTTTACTCGTACATTTACAGTCGCCGATGATGTAGTAGTCAAAGGTGCTTCTCTAAAAGACGGAATGCTTTCTGTCGAACTCGAAAGGATTATTCCTGAAGAGAAAAAACTTAAAGTCATCGACATTAAGTAATTAACCAAGTCCCTCCTCCCGATGGAGGAGGGCACCACTTTAATATGGAGATATTATGAAAGAAGATAAAATTAAATTGTTTATGATGAACTCAGGTGAGATCGTTGTAGCTGAAGTGATTGATGCAGGTCCAGAGCATTTTGAAACTAATATGCCAAGTATGCTAGTGACCGAAGCACCAAATGAACAAGGTAAATCCCAAGTTGGCTTGGCACCTTACTGTCCATATGGCGACCCAAATAACTCTATTACTTTTTACAAGAACTCTATTCAATCGGTTGTAAATCCAACCAAACAACTTAAAGACGAATATAAAAGGATCTGGGGCAGTCCTAGTATTGTGACTCCCGAAAAAAAACTAATTGTATAACTTTACTTTTAACTTAAAAAGGAGTAGAGTTATATTATGAAGTTTTATACCAATGTTCATCCGCATGGTAATCAGCTTCTTGTCAGGTATATTTCAGGTGGCAAGAGACGAGCTGAAAAGATACCATTCAAACCTAGTGTCTGGGTGACACGAGGTAAAGGTGAAACACCATACAAAACTCTAAAAGGGCAACCTGCCTATAAAATCCAACAAGCAAGTATTAAAGATGCTAAAGACTTCGTTCGTCAATACGAAGAAGTTATGGAAGTGCATGGTCAAACTCAATGGCATTATCAATATATGCACGATGAGTTTAAGAATGATATTGAATGGGATAAAGAACTAATTAAGATTTGGTCAATAGATATTGAGACTGAAACTGAAGAAGGGTTTCCGAATATTGAAAGAGCCAATGAAAAACTGCTTCTTATTACTGTACAAGATAATCACTCAAAAGAGATTGTCACTTTTGGTACTAAAGAATATACAGGCGACGCAAGGCAACATGATAATTGGCGATATGTATATTGTCGTGATGAAAAGATTTTATTTCACAAGTTTCTAGATTACTGGATTGAAAATTATCCTGATGTAATTACAGGTTGGAACTCTCAGTTTTTTGACCTCGCATATTTATGGCGACGCATGTGTCATGTTATTGGTGAAGACCATGCTCGTAGATTGTCTCCCTGGAAGATTGTACATGAAAGAGAGATATATGTAAAAGGTAATAAAGAGTTCGCCATAGCAATCGCAGGTATTGCTCAGCTTGATTATCTTGACCTCTACAAAAAATATACTTACACAGCACAAGAGTCTTATCGTCTAGATAATATTGCATTCGTTGAACTTGGTCAAAAGAAACTTGACCATAGTGAGTATGCAACCTTCTCAGAGTTTTATAAAAACGACTGGAATAAATTCGTAGATTATAATGTCATTGATACTGTATTGGTTGATAGACTAGAAGATAAAATGAAGCTGATTGAACTTCAGCTTACTATGGCATATAATGCTAAGATTAATTATGATGATGTATTCTCTCAGGTTCGTATGTGGGACATGATTGTTCACAACTATCTGATGAAAGTAAATGTGGTAATACCACCCAAGTCTAGTAAAGATAAATCAACACAGTTTGAAGGAGCATTTGTAAAAGAGCCACTTATCGGATTACATAAGTGGGTTGCTTCGTTTGACTTGAACTCGCTATATCCACACTTGATTATGCAGTACAACATATCTCCCGAAACCTTACAACAGGAATCTGTTGAAAAAGGTGTTGACCATTATCTTAAAAACCCTGCTAAAGATTCTGAGTATGCTGTTGCTGCAAATGGTTCGCAATACAGAAAAGACTTTAGAGGTGTGTTCCCTAGTATTATGGAGGACTTCTATAACCAGAGGAAAGTTGCCAAGAAAGAAATGCTTCAGGCACAACAGTTGTATGAAAATGAAAACGATCCTCGCCAACTAAAAGTAATATCAAGCAAGAACAATTATCAGATGGGTATGAAGATTGCTCTTAACTCTGCTTATGGTGCACTTGGTAATCAATACTTTAGATACTTTGATTTAAAAATGGCTGAAGCTATTACCACCTCTGGTCAACTATCTATCCGATGGATACATGATAGAATGAATGATTATCTAAACAAAATAATTGGTACAGATAATGAAGACTATATTATTGCTGTTGATACAGATTCTATTTATGTCACATTTGAGAAACTTGTTGATAAGGTTATGGGAGAAAAACAATCTGACATAAATAAAACTATTAAGTTCCTAGACACCATTTGTAATGAAAAGTTTATGCCATATATAAATCAACAGTATGAAGAACTTGCTAAAAGGCAGAATGCTTTTGCTAACAAGATGGTAATGGAAAGAGAAGTTCTAGCTGATAAAGGTTTATGGACAGCTAAGAAAAGATATGTTCTTTCAGTATATAATTCAGAAGGTGTATCTTATAAAAAACCTAAGATGAAGATTATGGGTTTAGAGATGATTAAATCATCTACTCCCCATTCTGTTCGTGAGTTGTTGAAAGAAGCTATACCAACGATTCTTCATGGTGGTCAAAATGATTTGTATAAATTTATTGAGGATGCTAGAACACAATTTAACTCTCTTCCTGTTGAAGAGATTGCTTTTCCTAGATCGGTAAATGGTTTGAAAAACTATCGTGACAGCATGAGCATATATCGCAAAGCAACTCCTATTCATGTAAGAGGTGCCTTGCTCTACAATCATTACTTGAAGGAAAAGAACATTACTCTCAGATATAATGATATTAAAGAGGGTGAAAAAATCAAGTTTGTATATCTTAAAAAACCTAATGTCATCAGGGAGAATGTTATATCCTTCCTAGATGTCGTGCCTAAAGAGTTCGGTATTCATGAATATGTGGACTATGACCTGATGTTTGAGAAGGTGTTTTTAGATCCCATTGAGATTATGGTACAGAGTCTAGGCTGGAAAGTAAGTCAAACAGCGAGTCTTGAGGACTTCTTCTAGACCTTTACTTTTAAGTTTTTTTAGGGTAGAATGATAATAATGAAAAAATTAATTGCTATATCGATGATGCTCGGAGTGACTATGTGTGCTCCACCAGCTTATTCTGCACCGATGACTAAGGTATATGGTCCAAACTGTACGACTGAGACTACTTCTATTGTACAGAATGGTATTATTGTATCGGAGATCGTCACAACTAAATGTAAAGAAGAAACTCAACAGGGTCGTCAAAAGTTTGACCCAGAGAATAATCCTTCTGACGCATTACTAAATGAAGCAGCAAAGCTGGGTATGTACACCATCTTTATTAAATTAATTACTGAAATGAACTAGAGGATATATTATGAAAATAATTATTGGGATTGCTATTGGGATTGGTATTACTTACTTCTATCCTGAAATGGCAAATAATATAATTGAAATCGTGAAGGAGGTTAGTGATGTCATCATTTCAAAAGTATAAAATCATACCAGTTCTTGGTATGTTAGTATTTCTTGCAGCATGCTCGACTACTAAAATTGCAACTGAAGCGAATCGTGATGGGGTACTTAATAAAGTTCCTACATGGTATCTTGAAGCTGAAGTTGAAAAAGGACTAATTAGAAACAGGGATGCCGAAGACTTTATTTATGGTGTCGGTTCTTCAGTTTCTTATGACTTACAGTTCGCTCTTGATAAAGCTACTACTATTGCGAAGTCTGATTTGGCTGACCAAGTAAATGGTAGAATCACTCAAAATGAAAGTATATATAAAGAGGAAGGATCTGGAGAAGGTGAAGACTTAATGGTTGAAAGATCTACAAGTCAAACAAATAATATCATTACTCCTACTTCACTTCCTGGATATGAAGAGTGGAACAAAGATGTATTCATTACTGCCGATGGTTTGTATCGAGTATATGTTGGTCTAAAGTGGTCTGAGAAAAACAATCGTTTAGCACCGAAAGTTGAATTGAAAACTATCAACCCAACTGAAGCTGTTCCATCTATTTAAACTAAAGGAGATTAATTTATGGTCGGATATTTAAATGACCTTATAGATAATCTCGGCAACGAGTACGCAGGTGTTGCGGAAAATGCACTAGACTCTGATGTTAATTTTGTAGACACAGGGTCTTATGCATTTAATGCGTTGTTGAGTGGATCTATTTATGGAGGACTGCCAGGGAACAAGGTCACTGCCCTTGCTGGAGAAAGTTCTACAGGTAAAACTTTTTTCGCTCTAGGAGTTGCTAAAAACTTCCTGGATATGGATAAAGAAGCAGGTGTAATATATTTTGAAACAGAGGGTGCACTTACTAAGCAGATCCTTGAAGACAGAGATATTGACACAAACAGATTTGTTATTGTACCAGTGACAACTATTCAAGAGTTTCGTACTCAAGCTGTGCGTATTCTTGAAAATCATAAATCAGTCCCTGAACCAGCTAGGAAACCAATCCTATTTTGTTTAGACTCTTTGGGTATGCTATCAACTGAAAAAGAAGTAGCAGATGTAGCAGAGGGTAAGGATACTCGTGATATGACGAGAGCACAATTAGTAAGAGGTGCTTTCAGAGTATTGAGTCTAAAACTCGCACAGCTTGATGTACCAATGATTGTGACCAATCATACTTACGATGTAATCGGATCTTATGTGCCTATGAAAGACATGGGTGGTGGAGGTGGCTTAAAGTATGCTGCATCTACAATCGTGTTCTTGGGTAAAAGTAAAGATCGTGATGGTACAGAAGTTGTAGGTAATATCATAAAAGCTACTACACAAAAATCTAGGTTTACTAAAGAGCAAATGAAAGTTGAATGTAAACTTAATTTTGAAACAGGTTTATCTAGATACCATGGACTAATTGACCTCGCAGTCGAAGCAGGTATCTGGGAAAGTGCTGGTGGTCGTATTACTGTAGATGGTAAAAAAGTATTTGGTAAAGCTATTATGAAAGAGCCAGAAAAGTTTTTTACTGAAGATGTATTGAAACAGATTGACGAACACTGTAAATCTAAATTTATGTATGGATCTGATGAGCAAGAAACCGATAACGATACAGGGGAATAATCCCGAACAGTACGAACCAATCCACACAGCTGAAGATTATGTGTCTGAGGAGGATTACCTTACAGCGAAAGAAGAGTGGGAAAAAGAAAATTACCACACTGATAAATTAAGGGATACCTCTCAGGCACAGCTACCACACGAAATCCTAGAAGAAACCAACGAACAAGGATTTATGAAACTTAGGATACTACAAGGTGTCCTAGAGGGTAAGGTTGTGTCTTTTGGTAAAGTATCATTTCAACCTACAGAAGATGAAACTATCAAACTTGATTACAGTTATGAGATAGAAGGTCCAGATAAATTTAGACCTGTACCAAAGGTTGAAGTGGAGAAAATACTTGGCGACTTTTTAATGGCTATGATTAAGGAGCAAATGGAACAAAAGAATATTCTCTTCAAAGGTGGAGAGGATGAAATGAAAAAGGCAGTAGAGCCAGAAACCTTTGAATATAAGGAAACTTGATTTTTAACTTTATTTTAAGTAGAATGTAATTATGCGTATTGAAGAAACTATACTTTCCAATCTATTTCAAAATGATGAGTTTACTCGTAAAGCAATCCCCTTTATTAAAGGTGAGTATTTTTCTGAGCGAGGTGAACGAATTATATTTGAAGAGTTTGAAAAACTTTTCATGCAATATAATAATGTTCCTAGTCCTGAGATGATTGCTAATGAAGTCTTTGCTCGTAAAGATTTATTTGAAGACGAACATAAAAACATGCAAGAGATGCTTGAGGATATAAAAGATATCCAGGCAGTAAATGAAAACTGGTTGTATGATAAAGCTGAAGAGTGGTGTAAAGAACGAGCAGTACATAATACTATTATGGACTCTATCAAGATTATTGATGGTAGAGATAAAAATCGTGACAAGGGTGCGATTCCTAAAATGATGCAGGATGCTCTTGGTGTATGTTTTGATAATAGTGTTGGTCATGATTATCTTGAAGATTCTGATGACAGGTATGAATACTATCACAAGGTTGAAGAAAAGATTAAGTTTGATATTGATTTATTGAATACCATTACTCGTGGTGGCTTGAGTAAAAAAACTCTTAACATAGCTATGGCTGGTACAGGTGTTGGTAAATCTTTGTTTATGTGTCATCATGCTTCATCAGTTTTGGCTGAAGGTATGAATGTTCTTTATATTACTATGGAGATGGCTGAAGAAAAAATCTCTGAAAGGATTGATGCTAACTTATTGAACTTGGGTATGGACGAAATTAAAGTTGTCGACCATGATATCTTTAGTAAAAGAATTAACAAAATTAAAGACCATAATAATGGTAAGCTAATTGTAAAAGAGTATCCGACAGGTGGTGCCCATGCTGGGCACTTCCGTGCTTTACTTGAAGAACTAAAAGTAAAAAAAGGATTTACACCTGATATTATTTTTATTGATTATCTAAACATCTGTGCTTCTCAAAGATTGAGGATGGGTGCAAATGTGAATACATATTCATATATTAAATCTATTGCTGAAGAACTAAGAGGATTGGCAGTTGAATATAACTGTCCTATCGTATCAGCAACTCAAACTACCAGAGGTGGATATAATAATACTGATGTCGGACTTGAAGATACTTCTGAAAGTTTTGGTTTACCAGCAACTGCTGATTTAATGTTTGCGATTATTGCTAGTGAAGAACTAGATAACATGGGACAGTGGATGATTAAGCAGTTGAAAAACAGATACTCCGATCCAAACTATTACAAAAGGTTTGTAGTTGGTGTTGATAAAAACAAGATGAGACTGTATAATGTAGAAGCATCTGCTCAGACTAATATCATGGACTCTGGTCAGGATAATGATATCGGAGCAGTGTTTGATAAAAGTGAAGCAGGTGAACGATTAAATATGGAAGGGTTTAAGGTATGACAAAAATAATAACTGCACCTAAAAAATTCGACTGTGAAGATAAACTTGGTTTTTTTGGTGATGAAAAAGATTACGAATTACTAGTTGATTGGGATTGTGATTTTTATGCTCCTACACCTATGGGTGAAGAAAACAGTGAAGCTAACATTATCTTCAAGTTTCGTAAAAATTGGTTTACTCAAGAACAACAAGACGAAGCATATGCAGGTTTGCGTGAAGCAGCAGGTGCCACAGAGAATCGTGGTCTGGCAGCAGGTACTGAAAAAACAGTTGCTCTAGGAAGTAGAGATTGGGTCACTAATTATCATAATGCTTTACTACAATACTTTATGTCTCCATCAGCTACACTTGATGGCTCGGATCCTGTAGAAGCTATACGACAAGAATATAAAGGCAGGGAAAAGATTGCTGATGACAGTCGTGGTAAAGTATGGTTGGCACAAAAAGTTGCTGAAGAAGATTTCGTATTTGAAAACTGGGTTGAAGAAGTAAGAGTATTGCCACGAGATGAAATGATTGCTGAAGCAACAAGAGTAAATGATAAACTAACATCTACAACTTCTTATGCTAACTCAGTGTTCTCTGGTATCGCAGGATACTTTGATAGATATCCTCGTATTCCTTTTGGTCGTCCTACCACTTATACTAGGGATAATTATGATAAGTTTGAGAGAGCATTCCCTTTCCTACAAAGATTATCAAATGGTTTTGAAGAACTGTTGCCTGTAAGACATGGTAAACAGATGGATGCTTGTAATAAACTAGATCCTAAATTTGTTATTCCTGGCACTGTTTTTACTACTGCTACTGTGAATAAAACTTTTAGAACAGCTTATCACAGAGATGCTGGTGATTTAAATGAAGGATTCTCTAATCTTACAGTCGTATCTAATAATGGTAAATACTCAGGTGGGTATCTAATACTTCCTGAATATAAAGTGGCTGTGAATATCCGTCCTGGAGATTTGCTATTGATTAACAATCACGATGGTATTCATGGTAATACACCAATGGTACTAGAAGATGAAGAAGCTGAAAGAATATCTTTTGTATGTTATTTCAGAGAAAAAATGTTAGAACTTGGCTCTTGGGATTACGAACAAACTAGAGAAGAATATGTCACTGCTCGTAGAACTAATAAAGAACACCCTTTACAAAGACCACTATGGAATGGTATTAGTCCTGGCATGTGGGATGAAAAAGAGTGGTATGATTTTCTTGAAAACAAATTAGGAACTGATGTATTGGTACAGTATCATCCTGACAGTCAAGCCAGTTCCCTGGAGAGTTTCTTTTAATGGATTATAGATTATTTAAAAATACTTATGTTCGTGAGATAGATGGTAAAGCATTACAAGTCGATAAAGATATGGTAAATGACTGTCTAGCTCATTACTCACAGTTTGACGATCTTGAGGATGCCATAGTTATGGACTGGGGTGCCAACATTGGTGGCTTCGGAAGAATGTTAATGGACAAACCAATAAAAAGATATATTGGTGTAGAGTGTCATCCTGAAAACTTTGAGGTGATGGAAAAGAATCTAGGGGACGACCTGAGATTTGCTTTAATAGAAGCAGCAGTGACTAATCAAGATGCTGGTAATATAGATTTATATATGACAGGCAGTAAACAAGAGTTCTGTTCAGGCACAACTAATCCTAAAAGTAATGCTGCGAAAAATATGAGAAAAAAGAAAGTTTCTGTGGCAACTGTAAATGGGTATAGATTACTTGAAAAATATAAACCTACACATTTAAAATGCGATATCGAAGGAGAAGAATATCGTATGTTCGACCCAGACTGGCTCATACCTGATTCTGTAAAACAATTATCATTAGAGTTTCATTGGGCAGATAGAATACTGTCAGACTATGAAAGTACAGTTAGAGAGTCTCTCATCAGGCAAGGATTTACACCTGTACAAGAAAAACTTAATTATGTCAAAGGGGATAAAAGAGTTATGTTCTTAGGTGAAGATATTTCTTACCGAAATGTATGGGGATTGGATACACTGTACAAACGATGAAATATCTACACCCAGATAATATAGATAAACCTTACAAAGATTGGAGACTCCCTGAGAACAGGGTACAGATGTGTCTTCGGTCATATGCTTGGCGAATGAAACATCGTGATGTTGACCATTACACTTATAATGAAGCATACATGACACGAGGTGCTATGACTGATGAGCAGAGGATTTATTTTTCCATGCTGTTTGGTATCACATACCAATCATCAATGGCTTGGGTTATCTGGTCACACTTTCCTGATATAGAAAAAATAAACTGGGAATATCTAGAAGAATGGAATAATGAAAATTATGCCAGACAACATTTTGCTAAAGACACAAAATATAACAAGGGAAAGTTTATCCCTATCCTAAAAGATATTCACGAAAAAGTCTTACAACAATATGGCTCTCTTAGAGCATGGTTAGATACCTTTCAAGATTTCGACCATGCCTTAGAAGAGGTTATGTCAATTTATAGAATAGGTCGTATGTCTGGTTGGTTGACAACTCAAGCATTTTATGAGTTATGTGATGGGATGCGTCATATAAAACCAGAGAGTATGTTAGCGACAGATCCTTCTAATTGGTCAGTAAGATCTGGACTGGTTTACATTTATAATAAACCAGAACTGATGGACTTAGATAGCAAAACCAAGTACAGCAGTGATGATATAAAATGGATTGAAAGAAAAGAACAAGAATTTATAGAGAGTTGTAATGAGCATGTGAGTGATTATTTTAATAGTCCATTTACAATGGAAACCCACCTATGTCAATATAAGAAAATGATTAAGACTGGTGGCGATGCTCCTGGGACTCCAACTCAAGATGCTTACACTCGTTGGTACAAATTAAAACAGGCATGGTCAGAGTTAGATTGGGATTTTTTTGAAGATGTATCAAAGCATGCTGCACCTTGTGTACAGAAAACATTTCAGAATAAGATCCTAATGAAAACAGGTGCCATGACAGGTCAAATGATTAACATGCATGACGATAATGATGACTTGCCTAATATGTACAAAGAGTTTGGTATAGAACAATCATGGCTTACTGACTTTGATGATTATACCAGACTAGAAATAAAGAATAATTTTAATAATTACTTGACAAAGATGTCAGGAGAAAAAGTCGGTCTAGAGGTTTACTTTTAAGAAATTCTAATATAGAATTCTTATATATATGTTGATAGTGTGCTACTCTGATCCAGTCAAATATCACACTCTAATAAACTGATATAAAGGAGAAATATATGTCAAAAATAAATGTCGCCATTATTGGTGTCGGTAATTGTGCCAAGTCTTTAGTAGAGGGTGTACAATACTATATTCAAAATCCCGAAGATAAAGTTGGTTTAATGTATCCAGATATTGGAGGATACACTGTAAATGATATCGAGTTCGTTTGTGGCTTCGATATTGACCCACGAAAAGTCGGAACTCACTTAATTAATGCATTACGATCCAGACCTAACTGTGCTATGGACCATGTCGACTCGCTAGATTTTACTTGTGTAAATTCTCTAGCAGAAGTTTATTCAGGTCCAGTACTAGATGGTGTTGCTGACCACATGCTTGATTATCCAGAAGAAATATCATTTAGAACAGGTGCAGATACTGCCCTATCTAAAAAACAAGTTGCTGAAAAACTTAACTTTCATAAAGTAGATGTGGTAATTAATTATTTACCAGTTGGTTCTGAGAAAGCTACAGAGTTCTATATGGCAGCATGTCTAGAAGCTGGTTGTCATTTCGTAAACTGTATTCCTACATTAATCGAAACTAACAAATCTAAATTAGTAGAGCAATCATTTATTGATAAAGGACTTACTATTGTTGGTTCTGATATGAGATCTGCTTGGGGTGCTTCTAGATTATCTGAGGTATTACAAGGAGCAATGATAGACTCTGGTTTACAAGTGACGCAACATATTCAAATGAATATGGCAGCAGGGTCTACACAAGGTCAAGAAAATATTCGTACAGGTAGAACAGCAAATACTGACTTCTTAAATATGGCTTACAAAGAAAGATTACATAGTAAGCATGTATCTAAGGAGAATGTTTTGAAAGGTCAAAATGTTGTTAGGGAAGAACCAACAGCTGGTATGACTTTATATGCTGGACCAAGTCTTACAGTATTTCAAAAACCAGGAGGGGATTATGTTGGCTCCGATAATAAAATTGCCAACCTAGATATTGTTGCTTATGGTTTTGGTGGGGCAAGGTATGAAATGTCAGCTAGACTTTCAGTACAAGATTCGCCAAACTCAGGAGGAGTGGTGGTATCGGCTATTCGTTTCTGTAAGGTTGCTTCTGAGATGGGTATAGTTGGTTTCCTAAGAGGTCCAAGTGCTTGGACACAAAAGACACCTCCTGTACAATTAAAAACTGAGGATGCTAAGTTTGAATGTGACGCACTTGCTCGCAGAGAACTTACTAAAATGACAGAGCCACAGTTAAAGAAAAATAATCCTAAAGCATTAGACTTGCCTTATACATATCAAGCTGGTCATACTGATTATGAAAACAATTAACACATTTGATATCGATGGTGTCATCTTTATGGGTGATTACAATGGAGTGTATCCGAGTAAGGATGACATCATCATCACAGGTAGATCTATTGAAGAGTGGGATGAAACTTCTGCTATGCTAAAATCAAAAGGTATAGACAACGAAGTGTTTATGAACCCAACAAACTTTGCTCAAAAAACTAGGGAAGGATCTGGGGTACATAAAGCAACCATAATTAAATGGCTTGAACAAGATAGAGGAGTAAAAGTTGGAATACATTTTGAAGACGATCCTATACAAATCAGAGAAATATCTAAAAGATGTCCTGAGGTAAAAATTGTTCATCTTGTACATACATTGGTAGAAAAAGAAAATAAAAGGAGACCATTCAAATGATTATTGCGATAGGTGGAGAACCAGCTACTGGTAAATCTACATTAATGAAACAGTGGATGAAACCATATAAGTGGGAAGATGTAAAACTTACTGACTTGCTATATGGTATGTGGTGTAAAGACCTGAATACGATTGTTCTCGGAAAAGATTATTTCGATGAGAGCCAGATGTTTTCAGGTACTGATAGACTATCAATGGCAGTACAACCCAAAGCAATAGAGTGGATGAGGGACTCATACAAGCCATCTGGAGTGAATATAGTGTTTGAGGGAGATAGGTTATTTACTGCTTCTTTCCTATCTGAGATCGTCGCTATGGGGCACGATTTAGAGTGTATTTACATAAAAGCAGACCAAAGTATCCTAGATGAAAGACATGTCTCTAGGAAGGATAATCAGGACGACAAGTTCCTAAATTCAAGGAAAACGAAGCTATCTAACATATTATCTAACTTTGAACTCATGCCTTTTATTACCGAGTTCCCTAATAATAATGAAGATGACCAGCTGTTATTGGTCAACCATCTTCTAGGAAAGTTAGATATTGGCACGATAGTTTTCGAAAACTAAATATCGTTGATGGCAAAGTGGTATCGAGATAAGGCAATTATCAATGTGCGTGGTGGAGACGCAGAGACAAGGAAACTTGTCCGATCCATTGCCCACTGGGTATCACGAAAAACCATGGATGTTCGACTCCGAACATCTGTCACTGTAAATATAGTAATACAAAAAAACTTATATCTTAAGGAAAAAGTCCAAGGATTATCTTGGATTGATGATGAGGAATATAAACCTCGTAAATTTAAGATACAGGTTGAAGAACAATCTAGATTACGACCCATGCTAGAAACTATCGCTCACGAAATGATACATATCAAGCAGTGGGCATCTGGTGAAATGTACGAATATTCAGATGGGTTTCGTACACGATATCAGAAGAAAGCATTTAACACCAAGAAGATGGATTACTGGGATGCTCCTTGGGAGATAGAAGCACATGGTAAAGAAGTCGGTATGTTTGTTAGATGGGCAGAAGAGGAAGGATATAACAAACTTCCTTGGGCAAGGGTTGACTTCCTGAAACCTGATTATGCTAAGAAAATCAAGCACTTAATAAAATAATTAATTTTATATAACAAAATAATATAAAAAATACTTTACTTTTGGTTCAAAATCAGGTAGAATACCTGTATTAAATCAATTGAGAGGTAAATTATGTATAAAACTAAACTTGAAAATCCTGAGTATATGATACTCGTTGATGAGTTTAAAGCTATTAAAAGTGTGAAAAATAAAATCGCTTGGCTTGAAACTAATCGTGAAATGCTTGAAAAAAATTGGGGTACTAAAGTTGATGCCCTAATAAAAGGCTGGTCTAAAAAGCTATAAAAATTTTATAGCTTTAAAGCTATAAAAAGTTGACTAATAAATAGTGTTATGGCTACGATTGTAAATAATAAACAAAATTATGGAGAAGGACACTCAGTGGTCTTTACTTCAGCAATCAAAACACAAAAAACAATACAAGAAATTCTTGCTCTAAAAATCAAGCTGGAACAAGATGTCTTTCAAATAACTCTCAAAAATTATAAACCTGATATGGAACTAGACCTAGGAAATGGTAGAGATTCCATTCAGTTGTTAGATAAAAAGAAAAAGGTTCTACTCGTAAAAGGTAAAGCCGACACAATTAATAAGTTGTTTAAACATTACTCAGCTAATGCTAAAGGAACTAAAGCAAATACAAATTTACTTACAGAAATAAAAGAACTTTACTCTATGGAAGTATTTCGTGCCTTTACTAATTCTAGACAAACACTAAAAGAAGATGAAGTTATTAAATTAGTACAAGCACAACAAAGAGAAACCAAAAATAATTTAGATGATGTATTTTATACTTCAGCTATAAAACAACTAGAAGTATTTAAAACTCTACAACTAAAAGGTCAGTTTGACTTTGAACGACAAGGTGGTCCAAGAACGAAAGAGTTATATAAACATGCTAGAGCATTAACAGGCAAATCTAATGACAACTGGAACCCTGCTGATGTTTGGATTATTAATAGAAAATGTGATATGAGTTATCTTTTAGATACTAGGAGTCCTACAGAATTAAATACAAAGTTGGCAGAAAAAGTTAAGAAAAAAGAAATTATTCCTGTATCACTAAAACAAGTAGAAGGTCCAAAAGCAAGATTAGAACTTGTAGATCCAGCATCAGCTTTTAAAGAAAACTTAGATATGAATTTTACTCTTGATAGAATAGATTTATCTGGTAAAGATAAAGATGGGCAGTATTTTAAAAACTGCATAATATACACAAGATCTGGCTACGCAACTCGTGTTGCTTTTAAAGCATCATCTACCACATTAAATGTTTCATTAGAGGGAAGGTTTGTAGGCGAAAAAGCACAGATTGGTGGTATAGACGCAAAAGAATATAGGTTGAAAGTAAAAAGAGATTTTAATTATGACCTGAGAGGTTCTTCGGTAAATCCAGGCATGAGGAAAATTGCTGATGCTGAGTTGAAAGAAATGTTTGGTAAATATGGCAGACTTTCTAATACTATCAAAAATTTTGCTGAAGTAGAAAAGATATTGAACGACAAGAACACCATGCAACTGACTAAAGATAGATATGTAAATATGGTATCCTATATGTATTCGATATTGATAATCCCCAACTCTCAAAAGAAGTTTGAAGAACACATGAAATTCCAATATTTGACTGCTAAAAAGTTATCCGAAGATTCTTCTTTATATTACTTGATAAAATAGGTTATAAGTACCTGATTTTTAATAGCAAAATAGTTTAAAAAAAGTAAAAAAAACCTTTACTTTTGGGTCAAAATTTAGTAGAATATGTATATAAATTGATAAAAAGAGAGGTAAATATGACTACAATTTTACAAATAGCTGAATCGCAAGGTACTTTTTCTAAAGTAATGCATTCATTAGAGAACCAATTAGTTGGTATTAACGAAATCAGAATCGCTGGTAGAGAGTATAAAAGACAATCTGACTGGTTTGATAACCAGTGGTCAACTACTCAAAACTCTGTAGAGTTTGCTAAGAATGGTGGTGGTTTCTATATTGACCAAGATGATATCGTTAGATGGCATTCAAATGGAAGAGCACCATTCGGTGATATGCTTCTTGACTTACATGAAGCTGGTCTTATTACTTTGAACCAAGTTGAACAAACTTGTACTTACACAGAAATCAGAACTGAAGAGTTCTGGGATGAACAATTTAAAAACATAAATATGGAGGATAAATAATGTCACACCCTGTAAATGATATGATAATGGACCAAATTATCGATAAAGTCGCAGAAATGTCTGGTCATGAGAAACACATGTATCTCTTCAAAAATAAGCTACAAGCTGCATATCGAGAAGATTGGAATGATGTAATCGCAGATGACATGTTCCAGAAAAAAATGGAAGAGAGTCCTTACTAATGGCTCAAGTCCACGAAATGCTGTTTATGAAGATGTCTAATGGCGAATACATTTATGGTTCTAATTTAGACATCGGCAGATATTCAGTAAAATTTGAACCAGCACTTGAATGTGTTCATGAGTTTGACCATGTGCCACCTATGAAGCTAGAAGGTCAAGGTGGCTACTCGGAAGGATCTAGAGCATTCAAGTATGTTGGTGAAGACCACGATCCTATGACAGTTTCTCATCCACCTAGTCAAGAAATGATGAGAGTGACTGCTCGAGGTGAAAAAGAATTCTATCAAACTAATGGCTGGGATTATAAAACAGGGGAGTATATATACAACGAAAAATGGTAAAATCACTCAAGACATTAATTACTGAGCAAAAGAATGTTCACATGGAGCACATCGAAGATCTTCTTTTTGATGAAGGTGTCGCTGGTGCTCGTCGTTCTATAAACTTCATGCAGAATATGCGTGATATGTTAGCTGGTAAATCTACTAGCAAAATAAATGCTACAGTAAAATGGGATGGTGCACCTGCGATCTTTGCTGGTACAGATCCTAGAAATGGCAAAAAGTTTATTGCTAAAAAAGGTATCTTCAACAAGAATCCTAAAGTTTATTATACACCTGCCGATATTAAGAAAGACACATCTGGCGACCTACAGAAAAAACTATTAATCTGTATGACATATTTACCTAAAGTGTTGCCAGATCGTGGTATCTTCCAAGGAGACTTAATGTGGGCAGGTCGTACCGATCTAAAAGTTAAAACCATAGATGGTGGTAAGTATGTGACATTCCAACCTAACACTATCGTGTATGCTGTTCCTGCAGTGTCAGCTTTATCTAATCAGATTAGTCGTGCTCATATGGGTATCGTATGGCATACTTCTTATACAGGTAATACCTTTGAGACTCTTAGAGCATCTTTTGGTAAAGGTATCAATAAGAAGATGAAAGTAAATGCTGATGTATGGTCAGACGATGCTACTTATAAAGATCTGTCTGGTCAGGGTGCAATGACTGCTAAAGAGACTGCCGAGTTTACTAAGCAACTATCTGCTATTGGTTCTCAGTTTAGAAAAGTAAATGCTAATGTATTGAACAGCATTAAGGATAATAAAGATTTACTGCTACAAGTAAAAACATTTAACAATACTAAGATACGAGCAGGGAAAAGAATTACTAATCCTAGTCAACATGTCACTCAGATGTTTCATTATATTGCCGATAAGTATAAGAAAGAAATAGATAGTAAGAAAACAGAGAAGGGTAAAGCTACATGGAAAGCTAAGAAGAACGAGGTAATGAAGTTCTTTATAAATGATAAACAAAAAATCGTTGAGATATTTAAGTTGATGAATTTAATGGTGGATGCCAAGCAGACACTTATTACTAAGATGAACCAAATAGGATCTATGAAGACTTTTGTCAGGACTCGCAATGGGTTTAAAGTGACTGGAGTAGAAGGTTTCGTGGCTATTGACAGAATGTCAGGTAGTGCTGTGAAGCTGGTAGATAGATTAGAGTTCTCTAGACTCAATTTTTCTCCCGAAATTTTGAAAGGCTGGGATAAGTAAGATACTAAATATAGGTATTGCGAGCAATATGCTCTTTGTTAATCGATGGGAAAACTATAAATGAAAGATTTTAAAACACTTCTTAACGAAGTACCAAGCAAAAAGATGGTCATAGGATTCGGAAGATTTAATCCTCCGACGACTGGTCACGAGTTGCTTATTAACAAAGTCACGCAATATGCTCGTTCAAAAGGCAGTCCTGCCAAAATATATGTCACAGCTACTGAAGACAAGAAAAAGAATCCACTAAAACAAGAACGCAAGATCTATTATATGAAAAGGATGTTCGGTCAGAACACACCTCTCGTACCAACGAAGTCGCCAAATCAAAGAACAATTATAGAAGTTGCGAAGTATCTAAACGAAAAAGAAAAGATTACTGAACTAACATTGATTGCTGGTAGTGATAGGATTAATGAATATAAAAGATTACTCAACCAATATAATGGTAAAGATTACAACTTCGACAAGATAACTGTATTATCTTCTGGTCGCAGAGACCCTGACTCAGATATGGCTGAGGGTATGTCTGCTACTAAAATGAGAACTGCTGCATCTTCAGGTAAATTTAATGACTTCAAACGAGGTATCCCTCGTAGAATGACTGTAGCTGACAGTAAAAGATTATTCAACGAAGTACGCAAAGGCATGGGTCTGCCACCAATTAGAGAAGAAGTAATTCTACCAACATCTCAACTAAGAGAAGATTATGTAGCCAAGAAGATATTTAATATCGGAGCAGTAGTTGAAGATGATAAAGGTGTCTACGAAGTAATGGATCGTGGAGCAAATTATATTTCCGTGTCTGACGAAGATGGCAATGTATCTAAAAAATGGCTACACGAAGTTCGTCAGATATCGGAAAAGAATACTGTAAATGATTATCACTACAATGATGAGATTGTATATAAAGGATATACCACAGAACACTTTAGAAACTATTATGAAATAAAAGATAAGTTTTTAGATTTGTTTGAAAGTGATAAAGATCCTGTTGCTATTCTTACTTGCTTAAAATTAGTTGACCAAACACTAAAGATTTTATCTGAAGCAGAGTCTAGAGGATACGCATTAATAGAAGAAGCTGGTGCCGATTCTATTATAAAAATGAAACTTGCAGATAGTCTAAATAGTATTGGCGAACTCGGAAATCATGATTACTTAGATAAAATTAATGCCGACTTGGCTGACTTATTAGCAAGAGAACCAAACATGAAAAAAGACTTAGAAGAACAAAAGAACTTAAAAATTGACCCACAGAATAAATTTAGATTTACTTCTGCGGATAGAATTAAAGTGGCTAGAATTATTGCTGGTTCATTAGGTATAGACAATCCTGAGAAGATGTCTAACCCAACACAACTTATTAACTTCGGTCTTAGGAAACTAAGAACTAAAAGAGTCACTCCTGAGTTTGCTGAAATCGTAAAGAAAATGCTACAAACTGCAAACACAGCAGGCATTGATTACGATCGTCAGTATCTACCAGCCATTATGAGAACAGGTAAATTTAAAGTAGAACAAAAATCATTTAAAGACTTCGTGAACGAAGTATCTGGCTCAGGTGTAGATCCTATTGTTGTACAGCTTAGAAAGAACATTAATCTAAAAGGTAATTATACATTCGAGTTTACTGATGGCTCTAAAGGTAAGATGTCTCCTGGAGCATCAGAAGGTATCCTGAAAAAATACGAAGGACTTCGTACTCCGAAACAAAAATTAAATGTATCAAGAGGTATGGGTAAATCCATGAAGTCTCTAAAAGATACATTATCAAACTTTGATGCGATAGCTAATAAAGAAGATCCTAGAGATAAAAAGTCAGGTAGAGAAGAGCCAACTCGTGGGTTGGTAAATCCTATGGATAAAAAGCCAATCAAAAAAGAAGAAGTACAGGAAGCTAAGAAAGAAAAGAAAAAAGATCCTGAAAAAGATTACAAGCCACACATGATGTACGATCCTAAAACAGGCAAAGGTGTTATGGCTAAGAAATATGCTGACCACGAAAAGCTGAAGAAGTTAGGATATGACCACGACGATCCTTCCACTAAACAGATAGAAGAAGATCCTCTTACACTAACTAAAGATAGAATTAAAAAAGAAAAAGAAGCTGATAAAATTAAGCATGATAAAATGATGGATCGTGCTAGAACTCAAAGTGCTTTGAAAAAGAATCGTGAAACTAAACCGATGAAGAAAGAAGAGTCGGAAGGTAAGAAAGGCATTATGGGTGTTGGCTCAGATGTCACTCGTAAAGTAAGACAAGGTCTAAGAGCCGAACTTATGATGCGTATGGCTATGACCAAGAAAAAAATGGCAAAAACTAAAAAGGGAACTAAAGAGTTTGACGAACTTTATGCTGAGTATAAAAAGTGTAAAGATAAAATGAGAAACCTGCCAGGCAAAGAGGGTGTAAACGAAGAGAAAAAGAAAGGCACTCATAAGTATTATAAAGGTGTTTCTAATAAAGATAAGAAGGCAAGAAGGGATGAGTTTGAAAGGGATGCTAAAAAAGATGATAGCGATCCTACCAAATACGATCCTGCTGCTGGAGATCTAGATAAAAAAGGCGACTTCAAGAAAACTAAAAAATCTAAACACACACTTAAATACCACAAGAAGTATGGCGACCCAGCAAAAGAAAAAACTAATGAAGAGAAAAAGCCAAGTGTTGACGAAGTAGATCCTTCAACTAATTTTAATATCGCTAAGTCTATTATGTCTTACAAAGATTATAAGAAGATGCTAAAACTAGCAGGTGGTATAGTAAAAAGAAATGAAAAGGGTGAAGTAGAATCTAAAGCAACTCGTGATGAAAAAATCATGAAGCAAGTTGTCGACGAACAAAAGAAAAACTGTGGGTGTGGTAAAGACCCATGCGAAACTTATGGTAATCTCCCTGAAGATAAAGAGATGACCGATGCCCAAATGAAAAAACGAGAAGACATCGTTAAGGGTATGAAAGATAAAACTGCTGATTTTAAAAAGCGATATGGCAAAGATTATAAAAATGTAATGTATGCTACAGCCACTAAGATGGCTATGAAAGAAGATGTAGAACAATCTCCAGGAGATCCGATGGTAAAGATAAACATCGAGAAACCTGTAGAAACTGAAGATAAACCCAAAGCTGATAAAATTAAAAAAAAATCTGGGACACCAAAGTCTGACGACCCATATGATTTAGAAGTATTCGTAGCAGATCCAAAATATGATGCGATGCTGGACGACCTAAGTGCTGATGAAATCGATAGTGTCGTCAATATGTTTGACCCAGAACAAGATCCGATAAATGGTAAGCTAGACATCTTTGACTTATATGATGATGACGAACTAGCAATAGAAGTTGAAGATGAAGATGGCGAAGTTTCTATGGAAGCATTCGAGTATCTTGAGGATGATGTAGAACAACAGCTGAACGAAGTATTATCTAGAACTGAAAGAATTAAAAACCGAGTAAGAGTTAGAAGGACAAAAGCAAGGAGAGCAAGAAGTTTACGAATCGCTCTTAGACGACACTCTTCTCAGAAGATAATAAATAGTAGAGCAAGAAGATTAGCAGTAAAACTGCTGAAAAGAAGATTCTTTAAAAAGCCACCAACTCAATTATCTGTGGGTGAGCGAGAAAGAGCTGAAGCAAGAATTGCTAAGATGCGTCATGTGGTAAAAAGGATTGCTCTAAAACTAGCACCTCGTGTTAGACAGATGGAGAAGAAAAGACTACATAGTAGGAAAAGCACTAAGTCTGGAGCACTAGGTAGAAAACTTAAAGGTCATTTTAGATCGGCACTGGCTGGTGGTAGAATTAGAACTGCTAGAAAACAAACAGGTCGTAAATATAAAGGCAACACTGTTGGACAAAGGTCTAGACCAGGAAAAGGATATGGTGGTGCCACAGGTAAAAGATATGGGGGAGTAAAAAGACGATGAAATCATTTAGAGAACATAGGGAAGATGCGATAGATTGTGCTTGTGATAAACTAGAACTTCCTACACTTGAGGAAGCTAAGTATCAAGGCAAGACTGTCACACTTAACGACCCTATTCGTACTTCTGAAAATCCTAACAAAAAATTTAAAGTATATGTAAAAGGTCCAAAAGGTAATGTCGTTGTGGTTCGCTTTGGAGATCCGAACCTAAGTATTAAAAGAGACGACCCTAAAAGGAGAAAAAGTTTCAGAGCAAGACATGGGTGCGATAATCCAGGTCCGAAATGGAAAGCGAAATATTGGTCATGCTATCAATGGAGAGCAGGCTCAAAAGTAGACAACTAAAATCATTAATTAAGTGGAGATAATATGAGTAGTGGTAATAATGGTCCAGTGGACATTCCCCAAACTGATGAAGAATGGGATAAATTAATCGCTGAAGGACAGCGAAATGCAGAAGAGTTAGAACAGCAAATGGGTCAAGACCCATATGTTTCTGGCTTGACAAAACCTACAGAACCAAATCCTAGTGTAAACCCATACAGCTCAGATCCTAATGCACCTTTACCAGAAGGTGTAAAGAAAAAAGTTATGGGTATGATGATTCCTACAAGGGAGAAACAGCTTGAGGATTATGAGAAGTATAAGGAAGCAACTGCTAAAACTACTGACCAAGAAAAAGTAAGTTGGGCGATTGAACAAATCAATGCAAGTAGTTTTGAAAGCGACCTAGATGGTGCTCAAGAATGGCTAAAAGAAAACAAGCAGGAAATGGATGAGACAAAAAGACTTACCATTACTGAAGGACAAGCTGTTCAGGTACACTTTGTTAAACAAATATCTGAAGAAGAGTTTGAGAAAAAAATTATTGAAGGACTTGCTGAGATTAAACAGCTAGAAGTATCTGAGATTATGGAAGCTGGTGGTATGGATGCCCACCTCGTAAGAGATCTAGATATTGACTCACTTGATGCAATCGAACTGATTATGGATGCTGAGGATATGCTTGGTGCCCAGATCGAAAATACTGAGATTATGTGGGTCAAAACTCTTAGAGATATCTTCGAAGTAATTAAGTATAAAATCGAGAATGATAATATGCCTTATCCTATCCCTGATTTTGACGAAGAAGATATTATCTTTAGACCACAAACTAATAATGTTGATGGTGTAGAGGTACATCAAGGCAACTCTGCTTATAAACAATTTATGGCAGGTGCTGGGGAAAGGAAAGAAATCGAAGGAGATATCGATGCTTTCCTTGAAGAAGAGGAAGAAAGGGAACGCAAAATGCGTGAACTTTTAGATGAAGACGACGATGACCTATCTGTAGGGCATAATAAGTCTTAAATAGAAGTTAAAAACTAACTAAATAATAGTAAATTAATCAATGAAGGAGATTAAAATGACTAATGAAAATGAAGAAGTGGCTGTAGAGAATGAAACTCCAGAAGCTACTCAGGAAACTGAAGCACCTGTAGAACAAGAAGCTCAAGCTGAAGTACCAGCTGAAGCACCTGCCGAAGCACCTGCTGAAGAAGCACCAGAAGCAGAAGCAAAAGCTGAGGAAACTCCTGCAGAGGAGACTCCAGCAGAAGAGCCGAAAAGTTATACAGATAGACTAAGAGATGCTGCAGTAAATGAGTTAGACCAACTTATTAAGTAAAGGGTACTACCATGTCAGAAGTTTTAGGTTATCAAGAATTTATGGAAGCTATGGATGCAGTAAATCCAAAAGCTGTGAAGAAAAAATTCAAAGATAGAAAAGATAAAGATATCGACAACGATGGCGATGTCGATGCTTCTGACAAGTATCTTCATAAAAGACGCAAAGCTGTTTCTAAAGCTGTGAAGTCTGATGAGTCTTATGGCTCAACAGGTAATTTTAGCAGACCTATGTCCTCTGCTGAAAGAGCAAAAGAAATGCAAAAAAAAGCTGACCAAATAAAAAAGAAAGCACAATCTGCAGTTAAAAAAGCCAAAGGTCTCACAATGGGTGAAGACATGGAAGAGGGTGCATTTTATGGTCGTGACGACCTAGTTAAAAAGTTTAAAACTAAAAACCCAAAAGACTTTATAAGATTAAGTAAAACAGTCATGACTAAAGATGGCAAACCTGGAGGAACAGAAACTGTCAGCATGAAAAGGAAAGGCAACGAGGATAAGATTGCCAAGTACAAAAAGGATGGATATAAAGAAGTACCTATGGAATCGTACGAAGTAGAGTTCCATTCTATGCTAGACGAAAACACAGGTGTAGCAAACAAAGCTAAGAAGTCTGGTATTCCTAAAGGTATATTAATGCAGGTTTATAGAAGAGGAATGGCTGCATATGGTACAGGGCATCGTCCTGGTGCGTCACAAGCACAATGGGCAATGGCTCGTGTAAATTCTTTTATTGGTAAAGGTAAAGGAACTTGGGGTGGTGCTGATAAAGATCTCGCAGCAAAAGCAAGAGAATCTATGAAGAAAGAATCGCTTGATGAAGAAATGCCAGCATCATTTAAAGCCATGCTTATCCAAAGAGATAAAATGAAAAAATTAGGTCAGAATATTGATGCTATTAATGCTAAAATTAAAAAAGCCAGAGCAGATGCTATGAGAATGACCTTCAATAAAGAAGAAGTAGTGATATTTGAAGATGCAAAAGATGTATTAAAAAGAATGCGTCAAACAAGAGACAACTTGAAAAGACAAGGAAACTCTGCTGGACTTGCTGCAATCGAGTTAAGAATTAAAAAGTTTAAAGACTCTATGAGTAAAGAATCAATTGATGAGAAGGGTCCTGGACTGTATGCAAATATAAATGCTAAAAGAAAACGAGGAGAAAAAATGCGTAAAAAAGGAGAGAAGGGTGCACCTTCAGCACAAGATTTCGAAAATGCCAAAAAGACTGCTCGTGAAGAAAGAGAACTATGTCACTCTAAAGACCACGACTGTGCTACTGTCGTAGAACACATCGTATGGGGATTCGGAAAGCCAGTATATGAAAGTCACGCAATACCAACTGACGATGGCTATGTATCATGGTATGATGTAGAATTCGAACATGGTATTGAAAGAGAAGTACCAACAGAAGATTTAAAAATTTATACTACTGAAGCACATGATATGAAAACTTTAAACAAAGGTAAAAAGAAACCTAAGTCTAAAGATAAAGCTGAGCCAGTAAAAGAAGAAGATAAAGAACCAGCATATGTAAGAAATAAAAATCATTACAAAGATAGTGCAAGAGTTAAATCTAATCTTGCTAAAGCTAAAGATAAAATGGCTCAATTTGGACGAGGAAGTAAGTATTCAGACTCTGAAATATCAAGAGCAGTAGATATTGCTAAGAAAATGGCAGGTGGTAATTACACAGGTGCTTACAAAAAAATCGAAGGAATTAAAAAAGGATTAGCACAACAAGGTAAAGTAAAATATGCCTTGAAGAAAGCTGCAGAAAGTTTTGAGACCTGGAAAGGTCTATCTATATCAGAAGTAAATGATGTCCTAGTTGACATGGTTTCTTCTGCCCAAGACTACATTAAGCTGGTGGAAGATGGAGACTTAAAGTCCGTCGACGAGCCAGAAGTTGAGATAGCCAAAGGGATGCCCTTATCATTTAAACAATTTCAATCTAAAATAGGAGACTAATATGGCAATGTGGGGAGACTCTGATTCACATGTGAATCGACCAAACTGGCTAGAAGTTGGGCAAATCAAAAAAGTTAATATAACTACTTTAGGAAGTGGATATGGTTCCGCTCCTTCAGTCACGATTGCTGCTCCAGCATCTGGTACTCAAGCTACAGGAACTGGTGTATTATCTGGTTCAACTTTAGCTTCCGTGACTATTACCGATCCTGGTGATGGATATGTAGCAGGAGATGCTGCTGGTGTGACTATTGCTGCACCAACATCTAATACTGTTGCTACTTCTGCTGTCACAGTAGGAACTGACACAGTCACAACTGGAACGCACAACTTAAATACTGGCGATCCAGTAATCTATGCTAATGGTGGTGGTACTGATATCACTGGATTAACTGGTGGTACTACTTATTATGCAATTAAAGTAGATGCTACAAACATCAAATTAGCAACTAACATTACTAATGCCGAAGCTGGTACTGCAATCGATCTTACTGGCACAGGTAATAACTCACAAACCTTCTCTGGTGTACAAGCTGTAGGAAGTGTTGTAAAAGCTGCAAACAAATATGCTGCTGCGGACATTATGTTCGTTGACACTGACGAAGCACAACTTGCTCAAAACAAAGCAAGAGGTATCACTGGTGCTGGTTGGTGGACTCTGAAATCTGGTAGACAGGATTCAGATGGGAATACAAGATACGAAGCTGAATGTATCGTAGCTATGGCTCGTACTGCTGCTCAAGCTGGTGACGATGCTGCCGATGACGCAATGGTGTCTGATGCTGCAAACTCATTTGCTATTACAGTACAACCTGCTGCTGCAACTACATCAAGTGGAAACGCAACATTTACTTTAACAACTGGTTCAGTAGTTGGAACTATCGGAGCACTTAACTATAAGTGGCAAAGACAAACTGCTAACGGAACTCGTTGGACTGACATCAGTGGTTCTACCGATGGTGGTATCTACTCAGACTTCGCTACTGCGACTCTAGCAGTTGCTGGTGTGACTGACACTACTCATGATGGTAAGAAGTACCGAGTCAAAGTAAACAGTGCTAATGGTGCACCAGAGCAAGTCTCTGATGGTGTAGCTACACTTACTTTCGGATCTTAATAACCGAATAACATAAACCTAGAACTGTGGGAGGGTTGTAACAAACCCTCCCTATTCTGCAAATATAAAATAGGAGTAAAATTATGGCAGACCAAAAAATATCAGAACTAGTCGCAGCAACCTCTGCTGCAGGTGCCGACCTTTTAAACATCGTACAAGGTGGCTCCAACAAAAAACTTACAGTCGCAAATCTATTCGCAAACTTAGACACTCCAGTTATTATTAACGAATCTGGTGGTGACCAAGATACTCGTATCGAAGGATTAAACGACAACAATCTATTATATGTAGACGCATCTACCGACAGAGTTGGTGTAGGTGTTGCTACTCCTTCCCAAAAGCTAGATGTAAATGGTGATGTAGCTATTAGTGGTGGTTCTTTATACCTATCACAAACTGCTCAGTCATCAACTGGTACATCTACTGCTGACTTAACCAAAGCTGTGACAGAACTTACTTTATCATCTGGTTCAGATGCTGCGTCACTTGCTAATGGTACAGTGGGACAAATTAAAATTTTTGTAGTAGTTGGTGGTTCAGGATCTTGTGTCCTTACACCTACAACACTAAATGGTGGAACTACTATTACATTTAATGCAGTTGGTGACGCAGTCACTTTACTGTATGTTGCAACTGTAGGATGGACTGTTATAGGTTCAAACTCTGTAGTTGTAGCTTAATATATTATTTTAGGAGATAATTATGGCAGATTATGATGTTAATGCGAAACTTGATGCGTATAGACAATCTATGAAAAAGAAAGAAGAGATTCTATCGCAATTACAACAAGGTGTAGTTAATACACAGGCTGAGATACATATGCTTACTGGAGCAATACAAGCACTAGAAGATATTGTAAATACACCTGTAGAAACTAAGAAGAGTAATGATAAAAAAGCTGACAGAAAATAATTTTCTTCAGTTCGCTCTTAATAATTATGATAACCCTTCTTGTGCTACACTAGAAGAGTTTGAGGATGATTTAAAAAAGTTTTTATATCTTAACAAATTATTGCAAAGATATACTAAAAACAAAGATCTTAGAGAAAGGTTAATTTTAAATCATATAATTGTAATTTATAATTTATGGGGAGATGCTGCAACTGAAATGCTCTTCCATAAGGTGGACGAAGAACACTGGAGTGCACTTATTGTATTCCTGACTTATCTAGGAAGACTACCAGTCTACATTCCTGGGACAACGACTCGTTCCACAAGTTTAGAACATGATGAAAAGATCGTGGAGATACTAAGAGAAATATGAGTAGAACAGTAGATAACATTATTGCTTATAGAATTATTTCTATGTTAGTAAAACCTTTTAAAGATACTGATGCTTTTAAGGAAGGTATCATTGATGAGAAAGGTAAAATTTTAAAGAAGGCAACTAAGCTGACTACAACTAAAGAGAAGAATGCTTATACCTTTTTACATAGATTAGTTTTTAAATTAAAGCAATTCGTAGAAAAGGTGCCAGGAGGTAAATCTCGACTTGGCTCACTTGCTGCTGCATATTATCTTATCAGGGAAGCATATGAAGGACAAGAGTCTGTACATATACTAGAAGAAAAGTATAACGATCTCATGGCTAAAGATATCTCCTTACTCGAAGAAGAATTACTAGTAGAAGAAGTCATAGAACATCTCTACTGGAATATGTTTAATATAGAAGCAAAGTCGCCTGCACAACAGGCAGCAATCGCTATATCTATGAAGAAAGCTGGTAAGAAACCTAAAAACCAGAAGGATGAAGCAGTTGCTGCAAACTCAGTTGCAGGTGGGGGAGTGGATTTATCCCCAACAGTTAGAATGAAAAAGGGCAGAAAGTTTGCTACATTTAATGTTAGCGATGATGTTCTTAAGAAGTTTAAATCAGGGAAAAAGAAATATTCTAAATGGAAAGAGTATTTGAATATGGAAGATGACGCAGAACAAGCCATATACAACTATGCTCGTAAAAATCCTAGAGGTGTTATCATCTTACAAAACAAAGCTGGTGACACTAAAGCAATTAGATTCAACAGAAATGGTGGAGGAAGTTGGAGACATATCAAGAGACCAGTAAGCAGGTCGGTTGGTAAAAGTACCATGCCTGGAATGGCTCAAGATATTGTAGTCTCAACTACAACAATATAATGTTTTCATTAATTACTATACTTGGGTGGATACCCACTTCAATTTATTTTGGTATAACAGCAGTTGGTTTGATAGGACTCGTTGTAGTTTCTATTTTACCACTAGTTCCTAAAAGCTGGGGATTAGTATTTGGTTTGTTATTTGGACTAGGATCGTTCCTATTAGGTGCTGTCTGGACAAGTGGTCCAATCATCGAAGAACTAAATAATATGAAAGAAGAAATGAAACTTATTGAAGCTGAAGCCGAGAAAGTTTCTAATGAAATAGCGACTGAGTTTGAATCAGATAGCAACAGAATAACCAGTAATGGAAATAAAATTAGTGAGAAGGTCAATGAATTACTTAATGAAAATGATGATGCTCAGTGTAGCCTGCCTGACAGTGTTAGCTTGCTCCACGACAGTGCCATTAAAAATGAAGTTCCCGACACCACCAGAAGTGTTGATGGAGGAGGGAGCCAAGATGGAGACGATAGAGGAGAGGAAAAACTCAGACTCTCAGAATTAACAACTATAACTGTAGATAACTACACCTCTTGTAATGAAGTAAGAAGACAATTACAACAATTACAAAGATGGGTCGGAGAAATGCAAAGAGTACACAACTATGGCGAGTGAAGTCGAAATAGCTAAGAACCAAGTAGAGATATCTAATCTGAAGAGCGATATTCAGAAGATTGATACCTCTATAGAAAAGATAGGGGAAGCAACTTCTCAGATATCTAAGTTGTTAGCTGTACACGATAATCGTCTAGATGCTGGTGAACAGGCTGACGAAGAAATAAAGAAAGATATTAAAGTCCTACACCAGAGAATTACCGAAGGAGCCAAAGAAGTAGTTAGTGCTATTCATGCTACTGAGAAATCTATTAATGAAACAGCTTCTATACAGCATGCCCAGATGAACGAAGAGATGGGTAAGATAGGCGATAGGGTAGCTGGTTTAGAGAAATATAAGTGGTATGTGATGGGCATAATTGCTACAATAGCAGGAGTTGCAGGAGTTCTTGGCTATTTCATGTAGACTTTACTTTTAAGTTTTTTTTATATAGAATTATATTATGATTTATGTGGATGCTAAATTTGCTAGTATGCTCGCACCTCGTGTGAGAAACTTTAAACAACAGAAAGATTATCTGTGGAATTTCAGTTGCCCACTCTGTGGCGACTCCAAAAAGAATCAATCAAAAGCCAGAGGATATATTTATCGTAAAGAGAGTTCTCTCTTCTACAAGTGCCACAACTGTCAAGCTGGTACAAGTCTCGGCAATCTACTAAAACAAGTTGACCAACGCATGTATAATGAGTACTCGCTAGAAAAGTTTGGCAGTACTAATAATAAGCATGTGAATGACAAACCAGATCTAGAAATCTTCAAGACTGATACTATACCTGTGAAAAAATTAAATGCAAACCCAGTATCAGAACTTGCAGATAACCACCCAATAAAGCAGTTCTTGTTGCTTCGCCACATAAATCAAGAGCTTCATGAACATTTTTATTGGGTGGCACAGTTTAAACATTGGGTGAATGAAAATATTGCAATGAACTTTCATAATATCAAAAAGGATGAGCCAAGACTTGTCATACCTTTTTATAATGAAGAGAAAGAATTAATTGCTATACAAGGTAGAGCATTCGGAAATGAAACACCTAAGTATTATACACTGAAAACAAATGAGAAGAACCATAAAGTATATGGTCTTGACCGAGTTGATGGTAGAAAATGGGTTTATGTGACAGAAGGTCCAATAGATTCTTTGTTCTTAGATAATGCTATCGCAGTTGCTGGTGCTGAGTTTCATTTACCACAAGTCAGACAGTTTAAAGATAACTGTACTATCGTGTTTGATAACGAGCCAAGAAACCCTGCTCTCGTAAAACAGGTTGAGAAAATGATTAAACATGGTTTTCATGTTTGTTTATGGAATGATAGTATAAAAGAAAAAGATATTAATGATATGATAATCGCTGGTAAAACTCCCCTGACAATACAAACATTAATAAGTCATAACACTGTACAGGGTGTAGATGCCGAACTTAAATTTAATACATGGAGAAAATGCTAATGAGTGATGTACCAAAACTAGATCTTAGTGATGTGCCTTTTGATAGAGCCGACTTACTAAAAGACTATGTACATAATGTAGAGATTACTGAAGAACTAGTTAGAAACTTCTGTAAAATTATTCAAGACGATAACCCATTACACTTCGGAGATGAAGAAGGTAATGTAATGCCAGGAGCATTGATGATATCATTGCTCTATTCTAATCCTGTTCCTGGATTTTTTATTAGAAATTTTAAAATTAATTTCTTAGCACCAATACACTTTCCTACAACAGTAAGAGTATATCGTAAAGTATGGAAAGCTACTGACCGAAAAGCAGGTGAACTCGGAGATGGTATCTTCGCTATCAAAGATCTAAGCGATGGTATTATAAAAGCCAAAGGCAGTGGGCAAGTATTTAGACCGACCAAAAGATTAATGGAAACATTTGAACAAGGTGTTGACAGAAACTTTTTTAAACAAAGCGACCCAAACTTTGAAAGGAAGCACTGGGTCAATCCCGAAGGGAAGGAGATAAAATGAGTGATGATATAAAAGAAGGCATGGAAAATGATGAAGAGCCAAAGATCGTAGATCTGAATGAGTATGCTGCCAAGAAATGGGATGAAGCAAGAGAAGAAGATCTGCGTAAGATGCAAGAGTATGAACAGAATTATATTCTTACTCCTTTATGGGAAGCACTAACAAACATTAAATCATCTCGTCAGGCAATCAATGCTGCGATGGGTATGCTAATTACTGCGAAAGATATTCTTGTACTCGAACTAGGTAAAGAAGATGCAAGGCGAACAGTCGGCTCAATGAACTATGATGTTATTGACTTAGTAAGTATTGAAAAGAGGGATGGTAATGCTCAAGGCACTGGATATGATTTACAGCCAGTCGATGAGTCCTATCCAGCACCAGATAATGATAATGTGACACCACTAAAGTCAGTAGAGGATGATGATGAAAAAGACAAGGATTGAGGAAATATGGGACGAACAGGAGTCCTTTGAACCGAAGAAGCCACATAGGTGTATCACTAACTTTATAAATGGTGAGTGGATAGATCGTGTATATGGAGATCTCGGTAAGAAGAGACTCTTACAGGGTGAGTTCGGGAAAGAATATAAAGGTAAACTTGAGGAAAAGAAATATCGCAGATACAAAACAGACTTTTTAGGAAAAGCTGTAAGTGTTTATTACCAAAGATATACCCATACTGCTGATGGTAGATGGTTTGATAATAGTGGTATGCCTTGTGCAAAACCACATCACGACCCAAAACCAAAGAATGCTGATGACTTGGAGGATGATGAGTAGTGGTAGAAGAACGACTCAGAAAAATAGATGGTAAATCTTTATGGTATTTTGACGATATCTTTAGTTTCGAAGAACGAGAAAGACTATATAGTTATTGCTTAAACAAAAAGTATTCGCTCTCTGGCTCAGATGTACAAAGACTAGAGACTAAAGGCGATTATAATTTGTATTGTAATCTCTCTCCCACTGATGTGGATGATATGGGGATAGAGAAATTAGAAAACTATTCCCACATCAAACATCACCTAGATGACTATACTATAACTCAGGCAAGAATTAATCTGAGCACAATCCAGGATAAAAATCGTTTTCATTGCGATACTGGAGCCGAGCATAATTTAACAATGCTATATTATCCCAACATGGAATGGGAAAAGTCTTGGGGTGGTCAAACACTTTTTACAAACTTAACCAACGATACTCTCGAATGGGTGTCGTTCTACATTCCAGGGAGGATAATTTTATTCGATGGCTCAATACCCCACTCAATCAACCCACCAACAATCCACAGCCCAACGCACAGATTTTCAGTCGTCATTCAATATGGAAAGTAAAGTGGAAGATAAACTAATTTCAGAGATACATGGTATCACGATAGACTATACTAGAGATTCGCTACTTGACGATGCTGGTAAAATACGATTAAAAGAATCGTATATGAAAGATGATGAAACTTCTCCGCAAGAGAGGTTTGCTTTTGTATCTAAAACTTTTTCATCAAATCCTGAGCATGCTCAAAGATTGTATGATTACTCATCACAACATTGGCTGAGTTATGCTACACCTATTTTATCTTTCGGTAGAAGCCGAAGAGGGTTGCCTATTAGTTGCTTCTTAAATTATATAGAAGATACTTCTGAAGGATTAGTACAAAACCTATCAGAAACTAATTGGTTATCTATGTCAGGTGGAGGAGTTGGTATTGGGTTTGGTATTCGTAGTGCCGATGATAAATCTACAGGTGTTATGCCACATATGAAAATGTATGACGCATCTTCATTAGCATATCGTCAAGGTCGTACAAGACGAGGTAGTTATGCTGCATACTTAAATATAGACCATCCTGATATTAAAGAATTTATTGAAATGAGAAAGCCGACAGGCGATCCTAACATGAGAGCATTAAACATGCATCATGGTATTAATATCCCACACAGCTTTATGCAGATTATTGAAAACTGTATGAAGAATGAAAACTGTGATGACAAGTGGGCACTCAAGGATCCACATAATGGAAAAGTAAAAGAGTATGTATCGGCAAGAGAACTTTGGCAAAGTATTTTAGAAACTCGTATGATGACAGGTGAGCCATATCTTCACTTTATTGATACAAGTAATGAACAGTTGCCAGAGTTTTTAAAAGAAAAGGGACTACAAATTAATCAAAGTAATTTATGTTCAGAGATTATACTTCCTACAAATGAAGAACGAACTGCTGTATGTTGTTTATCATCTTTGAACCTAGAACATTTTGACGAGTGGTCAAAGAATAAAACATTCCTGAGAGATGTTGCTGAAATGCTAGATAATGTTCTACAGTATTTTATTGATAATGCTAGACCAGAGTTGGCAAGAGCAGTGTATTCTGCCAAGCAAGAAAGATCTATTGGGATCGGTGCTTTAGGTTTTCATGCTTATTTACAAAAGCATGGTATTCCTTTTGAAAGTGCCATAGCTGGAAATAGAAATGAAAAGATATTTAAACACATTAGAACTGGACTCGATAAAGCAAACAATGAGTTGGGCACTGAGCGAGGGGAAGCACCTGATGCTGTTGGTACTAATAGGAGGTTCAGCCATATGCTTGCTATTGCTCCTAATGCTTCTAGTAGCATTATCATGGGTAATACTTCTCCTTCTGTGGAGCCTTTTCGAGCTAACGCATATCGTCAAGACACACTTAGTGGATCCCATACTAATAAAAATAAGTTCCTTCAAAAACTTCTTGAGAAGAAAGCTAAAGAACACAAACTAAATTTAGATGAGGAATGGTCAAGTATTATTGCAAATGATGGTTCAGTACAACACCTAAAATACTTGAGCGACTTAGAAAAAGATGTATATAAAACATCTATGGAGATTAACCAACAATGGATTATCAATCATGCTTCTGAACGACAAAAGTATATTGACCAAGCACAGTCAATTAATTTATTCTTTAGACCTGACGCAGATATTAAGTATCTTCATGCTGTTCACTTCTTGGCATGGAAAACTGGTCTAAAAACATTATATTACTGTAGAAGTGAAAAGATCGGTAAAGCCGATAAAATTAGTAAACGAATACAAAGGGAGATTATTAAAGAGTTAGACATATCAGCGATAGCTGATGGTGATGTCTGTCTCGCTTGTGAAGGATAAAAAAATGCCAGAATTGAAATTACCAGAACATCTGAGTTATGATAAAGAAACTATAAAGAAGTTAAAAACTCAAAAGATATTTCGTTATGGGGATGTAGAAAGGTTTGACAGAGAGTTGGACTTTCTTATGTCGTTTAAAGATGACTTGATAAAAGATTTTCTAACAGAGTATAAAGATATTGAAGACTGTTTAGAAACAGGTACGACCTCTGCAATGGAAGCAATATATAGTCGTCTTAACAGAGCTGTGGTTGGTGGTGTCACCAAGATGGTTAGAGGAAAAGCAGGTGTCAGCGATGACTCTTTTTTAAAAGGACAGTCGACTAAAGGTAAATATAATAATGATGCTTGGCGAGTGTTAGTTATGAAATATCATAACCCAAATCTTGCTGGTGTTGCTGCTTCACATGAAATACAAAAAAGAGCACTAAGTATTAAACAAAAAAAAGATGGGTATAATCCTGAAGCATTCCCAACTATGCAAAAGATTGCTGCACATTATGGGGATTTATGTCCGATACTTGAATATAGTATCTTACCTGCTCAAAGTATTATTGAAAGACACATAGGTATAGAAAATAAAGTAGGGGAAAACATTAGAATACACATTCCTCTTATAGTACCTGAAGGAGATTTATTTTTAGAAGCACAAGGTGAGGAAGTTGATTGGCAAAACCCATGGGGATTTAATAATCAGTATATGCACAGTGCCCATAATAATACTGATGAGCATAGATTAATTATGCTGATTGATTTAAAAAGAACTTATGTTGGTATTCCACCAGCAAAGCACTTTAAGGATATGACTCTCGAAGAGATTGGAGATGTTCATTTTAGATATGGTAGAGATAATAAAAGAGAGCAACCTAAAATCTCGTCATCTCTATCTAACAAATTTAGGAAACCAGAGGATTATATATAATGCCTGTAAAATATAAAGCAGACGAAATTCAAATTAAAAGAGGTCGTGATGGTACTCAAACTAAAACGATTAAAAGATTTTACATGAAGAATGTATCTACTGAGTTTTTGATTGAACTTCTTAATGATGAAAAAACTAAACCAAAACTTAAAAGTAAAATTAGAAACTTTCTTTACCTTGCTAGAGGTGTTAAACTAGAGAAGAAGGTATCATGACTTGGCTTCGCAATACTGCCTATGTTCTGATAGCAGTTGTTGCTTTATCAGGATGTGCTAGTTTAAAAGGGTTAATCCCATCTGGCTGGGACAGTAATGAAATGTTATGGATTGCAGAGATGCAATATGACATTCGTAATATCGAATGCGAAGGCGATAATAAACTCGCTAGTGTAGAAAAGGTATGGCGAACCAAAGAGATTTTATGGTGGTATGCTCAAGCAAACCGACATGCTGATGTTGTTGAGTTAATACGACCATTTAGTGAAAGTATGGAAGGTATATATAGATCTGCAAAGGCAGATAGATTGCGCAAACCATACTGTGTAAATAAGGTTATCATATTGACCATACAGGTTGATGAGATAGCAGAAGCATTAGCATCTAGGAGGAAAAGATGATATTAACAATTATGGGTAAAAATAATTGCCCTTACTGCGATTTGGCGAAGAGACATCTAGATGAACATAACATTCCATATGAGTATATCAAAGTTGATGAAGATATGGAAGCATATGAAAAATTTAGAGAGCTCGGTGTTCGCTCAGTCCCACAAATTATGCAAGAAGGTAAGATCGTTATAGAAGGTGGTTGGGAAGGACTAAAGAAGACACCAATCAATCACTTACAACAAATGGTCGGAGGAGAATAATGACAGATGCATTTAAAGATCTTCGTAATGAAGAATGGGCAAACAAAAAGATTGAACTTGCCGATAAATTTAATAAACAGTTAGAATCTGGTGAACTCAACGAGTGGGAATATAAAGACTTGATGCAAGATCTTACTCGTACTGATGAAATAATGGACAAAGCAAACGCAATGAAAATGAAAGCAGCAGTAGAGAAAGCAATTTCATTGGCATTGAAGTTTGTATAAGTTTCTATTTAAAGACTCAGCAGAGGTATTTAACCCAATCGCTCGTCAGAAGATAGCTGAAAAAATCTATTTTCATCAGAAGCATTGGAAACCTCTGACTGAATACTTTGGCAATACTCTATTCGCACAGCCAGGGATGGAACATATGTATCTATTCGGCGATGGATTATATGTATTGCAAGATAGAAATGATATAAACCAAGAAGTACAGGAGATATTAGATACTGAATTTTCAGAACTTATATATACTCCTGTCCTTGAAACTATCAAGGAAATGTTTGGTATTGGTGTAAACGAAGTAAGCTATTATGAAGACTTACCTCTGCCTGGATTTCATATCTATAGAGGATCTCTAAGAGGTAATGATATAGGACTTACTACAACTAGACCATATCATACAGATGACAATCTAAGATTTTATAAACCTGAAGCAGACAGAAATAATATATATTCGTTTGCTATACCAATCATCTTGCCAGAATGTGGGGCATGTTTAGATTGGTTAGGGGATGCTCCTGATTACTTTAGTCATAACTATGAACTCGGTGTAATGTCTATGTGGCATGGGATGGTAAAGCATCGTCTCGGTGCAAAACCTCCAGCTGAAGGAGATAGGATTACCTTACAAGGTCATGTATATGTAAATGCTAATGATGGAATTTTAAAAGTATATTTCTAGGAGGAAATAAAATGGATCTAAGTTTTTTAAACGCAGAACTACTTAATAATGTAAGCTGGGAAGATGGTTTAATTTATATTGGACTCGGACTGGCTGTTTACGCAATAATCAGATTAATTAACAAATACACACGATAGGAAATAACGATGGCAAAGAAGCAACTTAAACTAACTGACGAAAGAACTTTCTTCAAACCTTTTAACTACCCATGGGCATATGAAGCATGGTTGAAACATGAACAATCACATTGGCTTCATACTGAAGTGCCTATGATTGAAGATGTTAAAGATTGGAAAACAAAGATTACTGCTGAGCAGAAATACTTTTTAACTAATATCTTTAGATTCTTTACTCAGGGAGACATCGATGTTGCTGGTGGTTATGTAAATAACTACTTGCCATATTTTCCACAACCTGAAATTAGAATGATGTTAAGTGGGTTTGCAGCAAGGGAAGCATTACACATTGCTGCATACTCACACTTGATTGAAACTTTGGGCATGCCTGAAAATACATATCAAGAGTTTGCTGAATATCAAGAGATGTCAGACAAACACGAATACTTTATAAAGCTATCAGAATCTAATGGAAACAAAAGATCGGTAGCTACAAACATTGCTGCATTCTCAGCTTTCACTGAGGGTATGCAGTTGTTCTCATCTTTCATCATGCTCTTGAACTTCCCAAGACATGGTCTTATGAAAGGTATGGGTCAAATCGTGACTTGGTCAATCGTTGATGAAACTCAACATGCTGAGAATATGATTAAACTTTTTAGAACTTATGTTGAAGAAAACCAGTCTATCTGGAATGATAAAACCAAATCTGAGATTTATACTATCGCTACTAAGATGACTGAACTAGAAGATAAATTTATTGACTTATCATTCGCTATGGGTGAGATGCCTGACCTTACAGCTGAAGATGTTAAAAAATATATTAGATATATCTGCGATCGTAGATTGATTAGTCTAGGATTGAAAGGTATCTGGAAAGTAAAAACTAATCCACTCCCATGGGTTGAAGAGATGATTAATGCTCCGACTCACGGAAACTTCTTTGAAAATAGAGTCACTGATTATGCTAAAGGTGCAATCACTGGTGACTGGCAAGAAGTATGGGGTGTTGGTGCTGCCTAAATATGAATAAGAAATTTAATTTTGAATGTGCTTCTTGTGGTGCTGAATACACCATCTCCTTTGAGGAAGATGAAGATAATTTCATGGGGCAAGATATAATCTGTTGCCCATTCTGTGGAGATGATTGTGAAAGACCTGAACAAGAGGAGGATTTAGATAAGGATCCAATATAATGAAAAAAATCGTTGTTCAAATAATATCTCTTGACATAGCTCCTGACGAAGTTAGAGAGTACTGTGATGAGAGTTTAGAAGAGTTTGATGTTGATACTTACCATGTTATCAAAAAGTTTGGTCCTGCACTGGCTCAGATGGGTGTCCAACAAAACCATGAAAAGAAACTATTCTTAACCCAAACTGAGAATGATTTTTGTATTCCCCACCCTGTACATTCTACACCTCTTAGAGATTTCCATACACTTGTAGATGCAGTAAATAAAGAAGATATAGATTTGGTTCTTTTAGCTGGTAAAGAATCCACATATGTAGATGATACTATGTATGAAACCAACGAAGGTTTGGCAAGGGCAGTCTTGGAAGAATACTGTGTAAACCACCCTGAGTCTGCAAGAATGTATAAGTATCCTGTTGAGTATATTCAAAATATCATGTTATCTTCTGCACCATACATAGCACAATATGTACCTTATGTTAATGAACAAGGTGCATTTAATAACATCATAGGATACTCTAGAAAGTTTGCCGAACTATTTGACTTTAGAGAAGATATAAATCCTAACGAAATTATAAACTGTCATGACGCACTTATGTGTGCTCATCGTAATAACTTAACTGTAAGATATCTAAAATCTCAAAACTTTAGAGAGAAGTATTACTCTATGTCAGACATGATTTATCCTAGTTTGTGGGAACAACAAAACGATGCATGGAGAGATAGCATGCGTAAAGCCATTCCTAAATTTTCAAAAAATATCCTAAAACGCAAAATCACATTCCTAGAATAACCTAAATATAATACAATGACTTGGTTATACGAAGGGAAACCCTTCCATTCATGTGAAGGTTATTATGGTTTCATTTATGAGATCACCTGTAAAAAGACAGGTCGGTCTTACATTGGTCGCAAGTATTTTACAAAAGCGAAAACTCTACAGCCACTAAAAGGCAGAGTCAATAAACGACGAAGTAGAGTTGAGAGTGATTGGCAAAATTATTGGGGATCATCAACAATCCTAACTGAAGATGTACTACGACAAGGCGAGCAGAACTTTCGCAGAGAGATTCTTCGTCTTTGTAAAACTCGTGGGGAAGTAAATTACTGGGAAGTTAAAATAATGTTTGAAAAAGATGTGTTGAGTGCTAAACTTCCTAATGGTGATTACAGATATTATAACGAGAATATTATGATGAAATTTACTAGATCTAATATAGGAGGATAATATATGTGGAATCTAACAGATATTAAAGAATGGATAGTCGATACTAAGGACACGATTGTGTTCGGTTATAAAAATATGGACTATAAGAAAAAAATTATGGCAGTTGTATTGATTGCAATTGGCATAGGGATTATATTATTATAATTCAAAGTGGGGACTTCGGTCCCCACTACAAAGGAGGACAATTATGTTCATGAAGATATTAATGTTGGGGACAGCATTAACTATTTCAGCTATCGCTGCATACTACTCAATTATTGGGTTGGCAACTATATTTGCTGCAGCAGTGATACCAGTAATAGTAATGGGGTCTGCCATGGAAGTAGGAAAGCTGGTCACAGTAGTCTATCTACATAGATACTGGGATGAATGTAAGATCCTGCTCAAATCATATTTAATGTTCGCAGTGTTTTTCCTTATGTTTATTACAAGTATGGGGATCTTTGGTTTTTTATCAAAGGCACATATTGAGCAAACTGCTTTATCAGAAGAGCAGATAGCACTCGCCGAAAGTATAGACGATAAACTTGTTCGTTCACAAGTTAAAATCGACAGGTGGGATAGCGAAATAGATAGGTTGCTAAAACCTAATAATGAACGAGTTGATGTACAAATAGGAAACGAACAAGAAACACTTAATGGTATATACGATCGTATAGCTGATGAAAAGAAAGCAGTAAACGATGCGTATAATCAAAAACTAAAAACAATTAATGAAACTATTACTGGCTTCGGATCTAATGCTAGAAAGCAAGAAGAAGTAGATAAAGCCAATACTCAACTACAAAAAGAACTTACTGATATTGATAACAAGTATGCTAGTCAGATAAAAGACTTGACTGATGTTATTAAATCATATCGTGTACAGTCAGAACAAAAGACTGATGATATTGATGGTAAGATTGCTATACTTGAAGCAAATGTAGAAAAAGAACAAGTAATAGTTGATGGACTAATAGAAGAAAAAATGGTTTATGAAAAAGAGTTTCGTAAACTTGAAGCTGAAGTTGGTCCAGTTAAATATATTGCAGAGTTAGTTTATGGGGAAGCTGATAAATCGGTACTCGAAGATGCTGTAAGATGGGTAATCATTATTCTATGTATTGTATTTGACCCACTTGCTGTGGCTTTACTTATCGCTTGGAATGGTATGATTGACCAACCAAGACGAAAAAAGATACCTGAGAATATACTCAATGTCAGTGATGATGCGAAATACTATTGGAAAAAAATACAACAGGATAGAGAGAAAGATCTAGAGACTCTAAGTAAACAGTTTGATACACCATCTGTGGTTAAGAAACCTGTGGCACCTGTTGAAAAGCCAAAAGAAGTAGATCCAGACAACGAACCATACAACCCTGACGCATATGAATTAAGATCTGATATTAAGGAAATTATAGCTAAGAAAGATAGCGAAAAACCTAAATAGTCATCGTAGGGTGAACTTTTCGTAATGATGTGTTTAACATATTACAGGTGCACTAAAAGATGGCAAAAAAAGATTTTGATTTAGATGGCGATGGAGTCACTTCGAAAGAAGAGATTGAAGCTGCAAAATTACTCAAAGAAGCAGAAGCTGCTGAAGAAAAAGCAGATACGCAGAAAGCTATGGCATGGGTAGCAATGATATCCATGCTTGGCTTCACATTCTTTTTATTCCTTCCCTTTATGTCCAACGAACGAGTAGAAGCACTCGGCGATTTGCTTGGTCTATTTTACATAGCACAAGCTGGTGTAGTTGGAGCATACATGGGAATGTCTGCTTACATGAGTAGAAAATAAAATAATTATGGATGATATATTTTTATTAGTCGGCGAGTTGGGTCTTCCCATCGCAGGATGTATCCTGCTTGGTGGGTTTATCTACATCATTTTAAAATACATTCTTGCAGGAGTGACTGACCAAGTTTCTACCATGCACGGAATAATTACAATGCTCGATAATCGTATCAAAAACATGAACAATGATATGATTAAACTTGACTTATTAATCTCACATTCATTAGATTTAAAACCTGACGAGGAAAGAATATCTCGTGCAGATGGTAAGGAGGATGCTCGTCGTGATTGAGCCAAAGAATAAAGGGATACCACTAAGCAAGTATAAAACAAAATACACATATACTGGTGCTGATGTGGTTATCGCATCTTGTATATCATTCTTTATAGCATTCCTTCTAGGAGCAATGCTGTGATAGAAATTATACAGGAGTATGGCTTTCCTGTGGTAGCTGTTATAGGAATGGGATGGTTTATCTGGTTTATCTATAACTACATCACAGAAGAAATAGATGGTAAACTAGCAGAAGCAAATACAGTATTGATTGCTCTGATAGATAGGATTCGTATGTTAGATAACGATATCATACGATTGAAAAGTAAAGTCAACACAGTCATAGAATTAAAAGAGAATGCTGAAAAAAAAGACTCAAAAGAGGAAGAAAATGCTAAATAATTATATGAGATTTCTAGTTCTTTTGCTGTTGCCAACCATGGCAATGGCTGACCAATTATCATTTGAGTTTGGTAATCCTGCCTTTTCTAAGCAAGGTTATAGCTCTCATGTCTTGAGTGTTGAACAATTATCATACTCAAGGAAACAAGATGTGATAGAAGACGCAAAGAGTGAAGCTGCAAGAGCAGAAAGAGATGCAGAAAACACTACAGTTGCGAAGTTTATTAAGAATGTAGAATCTAGAATTTATGCTAACTTGTCGAAGCAGTTAGTTGATAACATGTTCGGTGAAAGTTGTGATAGTACAACTACGAACTGTCCGACGAGTGGTACTTCAGAAGTTGAGGGTGCTACTATTTACTGGGTTAAAGATACAACCACGGAGATAATCACTCTCACTATTACAGACGAGAATGGTTCTGTGACAAGCATGAGTGTACCTATCGGCGATTTTGTATTTTAAAAGGAGTTGCCCAGTGCAAAAATTATGTAGGAGTATAGTATTATTGTCTCTGCTTTTTGTAGTAGGATGTGCGACACCTCTGAAGTATAATGAATACAAAGAGATGGGTCCATTCCATCATGGTACTCCGACGAGTAAATTATTAAAAGATTTACCACCATTAGATAATGATATAATGACCATAGCAGTTTATAACTTTATGGATAAAACTGGTCAGAGAAAACCAAGTGCCAAGTTTTCTCAACTATCAACTGCTGTGACGCAAGGACCAGAGGTGTGGGTAATACAAGCACTAAAAGAAGCTGGTAATGGCACATGGTTTAAAGTTGTAGAACGAGGTGGTTTAGAAAACCTCGTCAAAGAAAGGCAACTGATACGATCTACTAGAGAATCGTATGAGGGTGCTGAAGCAAATAAGAATTCTTTGAAACCTTTATTATTTGCTGGATTGATATTAGAGGGTGGGATTGTATCCTATGACACTAATATTGATACAGGTGGTTTCGGAGTAAGGTACTTTGGTATCGGTGCATCGGAAGAGTACCGAGTTGACCAAGTCACTGTCTCAATGAGAGTTGTAGCAGTACAAACAGGAGAAGTAATCCTAGCTGTAAATGGTACAAAAACTATCGCATCTCATAAGACAGGAGTTGATGCTTTTAGGTTTATAGATATGGGAACAAGAGCGATAGAGGTTGAAAGTGGGGTGAGTGCGAACGAACCTGTTAATTATGCTATAAGATCTGCAGTTGAATACTGTATTATAGAAATAATAAAACAGGGCGAGCAAAAGTCACTCTGGAAATTTAAGGAGAAAGAAACAGATGAAGGAATACATTAAAAAAACTTTGTTATGTATTGTCCCTTTACTATTTGCTGGTAATTTTCTTCTGGCTAACGATGTCTATGTCACACAAAGTGGTGATTCACTTGACTTAGATATTACTCAAGATGGTCAGAATAACACTATCGGTAATTCTACTACTGCTTCCAGTTCGACAGGTGCCACCACTACTTTGGATATTGACCAAGTCGGTAATAGTAATGTGATTACTTATCAGATTAATGGTGCTACTTATACTGGCACAATTAATTTGGCTGGTAATTCAAACAATGTTGATTTGAACTGTGATAGCACAGGTAATAATAGTTCTTGTGGAACTGTTAATGCTGTAGTTAATTTTACAGGTAATTCAAACGACATCGACTTAGATATTGGTCAAACTGCAGCAGCAGGTAATGCTGATGTGGATATAGTAGGTCAAAGTGGGTCCGACAGTAATGTCGTGGCTGCCACTATCGATGGTACAAGTGCCATCTTGACTATTACTGTGAATGGTGACACTAACAACTGGTTGATAGATGTAGATGGTAATGGTGATGTCAATGGACATACTTTGATACATACGCATACTGGTGGTATCGCTGATGTAGATATAACTCAGTCTGGTATTAATGACCAAATGATAACCCTGACAACTTCGGGAGATAATCATGACATCGATATCAGTCAAACTGACTAATTTATTTACAGAAGATCCAAGCATTATGCTGTTTTTGATGATAACTTTTTAATATGTCTAGGTTTGTAATTATATTTCTGGTGCTGGCTATGACACAATTAAGTCATGCCAGCATCGGCAATGTAGAAATTCATGAAGGAAATGGTGTCATTGAGCGAAAAGCCAATGGCGAAGAAGTAAGTACCAAAGAAGATTTAGATGTCTTCAGTTATGATACTGTGAAAACAGGTAAAGGTAAAACTTCTATTGACTTCGTAGATGATACAAGAGTAGATGTTACAGAACATTCTAAACTAATCATCGATGAGTTTGTTTACGATCCTAATACTAAAAAAGGGAAGTTGTCCTTAAAAGCAAGTTTAGGAACCATAAGGTATGCTAGTGGACAGATTGCCAAGAATAGCAGGCAAGATGTAAACATTACAACTCCTACAGCAACTATCGCTGTAAGGGGAACGGACTTTAGTATGACAGTAGATGAGATAGGATCCTCTACTATCATATTATTACCAAGTTGCGATGCTACTGGTGCTTGCTTTGTAGGTGAGATATCAGTAGAGTCAGATGTAGGTCAAGTAATACTTAACCAAGCATTTCAAGCAACAGTGGTCGGTACTGTGTCTTCACAACCCATGAAGCCAGTCCTCTTAGATTTAGAGGAAGATATGATAGGAAACTTACTTATTATATCAAAGCCACGAGAGATAGAAGAAGAGCAAGAGCGAAGTGAATATAATAAAGTAGCAAATGCTCTTGACATAGATTTTTTAGAGTTTGAGGATCTAGAGGTAGATTACTTAGAGGAAGAAGAAGACCAGTGGGTGACTGGATTAGATATAGATTTTTTAGAACAAAACTTTTTGGTCGATATCTTAAAACAAATTAATGAACAACTTGCTTTACAGATGAGAAGTGAGTTTGATAAAAAGAGAACTACAGGTGATGTAAAGTTAGGGAAAGATCCTGAGACTGGAGTAATAATTTTAGATGAAGATCCGAACTGGGTATATTCTAGAGAGGGAGCAGGAAACTTTTTTGAACTTAGATTAGATAAAGAATATGGTTATGTAATTTCATTCACACAGAATGATTTTTCAGTATTCGATTACGAACTAGGAGGAAACAATAATGTCATCAATATTCTACAGAATCAGTAGCATCATAGTTATTGCCTGGATGTTCTTGTTTGCTTCTGAAGCATTCGGTAGTGAAATTTATATCAACCAATCAGGAAATAATTTTACACTAGATGTAATTCAAGATGGTACTGGTAATAATATAATCAGAGGATATCATAATCAAACTGCTAGTATCTCTGGTAATAATAACTCCCTAAAGATTACACAAAAACAAACTGTTTCAACTTCTACCTTTTCAACAGCACATGTAGATATAGATGGTGATAGTAATGATATATTCATGGGATTCGGAGTAGGCACATACTCAAACGATTACACAAATTATACAGCATATGATGGTCAAGAAGCTGGCAATCATAATCAAAAGTTATATCTACAAGGAGATAATAACGACATCTATATGAGTCAAAGAAATGGCTCACCCAATCAAGCATACAGTGCTCACTCAATAGATTTAAAAATATATAGTGACTATAATGATGTTGGTATATTCCAAGGTCACGATGGGTCAAAAACTTTAGACCTAACTATTAATAATGACTATAACGATGTAGATATTAGACAACAAGGATATAATTCTGGACACAGTGCAACTATAACACTAGATGGTAATTATCCAACTACTTTGTTTCTCAACCAGAATAATGGATATAGCAATAGTTCTTATTCATTAAATCAATTTTGTAATACTTCTGGTGGGTGTAGTTTAACAGTAAACGACTAATGAATGAATTAGAAAAATTAATAGAAAGCATAAAAGACTTCAAAGAGATTGAAGACTTAATAAAAGCTAAAGTCTATACAGATAAACTAATTAACGAACTACAAGCAAAAGTAAACGACTAAATAATACTGTGGCTTATTCTAAAGAAGTCGTAGAAAGATTTGAAAGTGTTCTACGCAACCCAGCAAAACATTCGGTTGGTAAATTCAATCCGAAGGATGCTGATATAGCCACAGGTATGGTAGGAGCTCCATCATGTGGTGATGTAATGAAACTCCAACTAAAACTTGACCAAGCTAACGATCCTGATAAAGCCAAGATATTAGATGTTAAGTTTAAAACTTATGGGTGTGGCTCTGCTATCGCATCCTCTACTATGTTCGTTGAAATGCTTACAGGTAAAACTATAGAAGAAGCAAAAAATATAACCAACGATGAAATAGCTGAAGCATTGGATTTACCACCAATTAAAATACACTGTTCAGTACTAGCAGAAGAAGGAATTAAAAAGGCGATACAAGATTGGTATGATAAAAAAAGTTCTAACACACTGGACGAGTAGTTTATTCACACTTGCCATTCTGGCAATCATAGGATTCTCAAATCCTAACTTCAAAGAAATAATTAAATTAAAGTCTTTTGACTTTTTACTTGCATCTGAAGAGCAAAGTTTTTCAGAAGAGATAGTAATAGTTGAGATAGACGAAGCCACCATAGATAAGTATGGGCAGTATCCTTTCAGTCGTACTCAGTATGCTTTTCTTATAGAAAAGTTAAGAGAAGCTGGAGCAGGTGTAATAGTATTCCCTATATTATTCTCAGAAGAAGATAGAGAGGATGGCGACTGGGTATTTAAAGAAGCATTAAAAGCAGGAACTGTTATAGCACAGTTAGGAACTAATGATATTAATAAGAATGGTGTGCCTAGAGGTGTTGCTAAAATAGGAGACCCATTACCATACTTGTTTGAGTGGGGTGGGATGCTTGGTCCAATACCAGAGCTTGGTCAGTCAGCGAATGGTGTAGGTGTAGTTAATACTGCTCCCGAAATAGATGGTGTGGTTCGTAGAGTTCCTTTACTTATGAGGATAGGTGAAGATGTATATCCTAGCATAGCCATAGAAGTTATTAGAGTTGCAGTAGGCGATCCATCTTATCAGGTAAAAGCAGGTGAGGGTGGCATACAAGCTATGAGAGTCCCAGGATTTGCTACTATACAAACTGATGCGAATGCTAGAATATGGTTGCGTCATGATAAAATATATCCGACCATATCTATGGTAGATGAAATAGATGACTTCGTATTCGGTAAAACTGTAATCGTATCGCCAACTGCTGCTGGTATATCAAATATCATAGCAACTCCTAGAGGAGAACAATACTCACATTATATTACTGCTTCAACCTTACAAACAGTTTTATCAGATGGACAAATAACTCGAGTTGATTATCTACCATTACTTGAAATGGTTTCAGTAATATTGTTTGCACTTATAACTATTATCGCTGTTAGATTTTTACCATATGCTTGGCTCGCATTATACTTGGGTGTGGTAATATCTGCTGCAATCGCAAAAGCATACTTCGCATTTACTTGGTATGGTTGGTTAATAGATGTATCTTGGTTTATTATAACAATTATTATAATAGGATTCCACGCAACCTTTACTAGATTTATCCTAGAGTTTAATTTAAAACAACAAATAAGAAAACAGTTTGAGAGATATCTAGATCCTAGACAAGTTGCTATCCTACAAAAAGATCCTAGTAAATTAAAACTAGGTGGCGAGAAAAGAGAGATGAGTTTCTTGTTTATGGACATAGTTGGCTTTACACCTATATCTGAGTATTTTAAAAACAAAGACGACCCAGAAGGATTAGTAGAATTAATTAATGATTACTTAAATAGAATGACTAAGATCGTCTTGGCTAATGGTGGTTGTGTAGATAAATACATGGGCGATTGTATTATGGCTTTCTGGAATGCTCCACTTGATTGCGATAATCACGCAGAGTTAGCAGTCAAGACAAGTATTGAATGTGCTAAAGAAACTGAAAAGCTGAAGAAAGAATATAAAGAAGCAGGATTACCTGAGATTAATATTGGCTCAGGTGTAAACACTGGTACATGTATCGTGGGTAATATGGGAAGTGAAATGAGGTTTGACTATTCTGTTATCGGAGATGCTGTAAACCTTGCTGCCAGACTAGAAGCACAAACCAGAAACTATCCAAACTGTCATACACTTTACTCTCAATATACCAAAGATTGCCTAAATAGTATTGAGTCCATTGAATTAGATAAAATCAAAGTCAAGGGCAAAGAAGAATTAATAACAATATATGAACCCAAATGATGCCTGATATTTTCATAAACACTGTATGGTACATTGTACTCACTGCATTTACTGCCAGTGGTGAAACTTTACATTCCAACTGGAGCATACCATTCGAGAATCCAAACATCTGTGGTTATTATCTAAAGAACATGGATACTGATGCAGAGTCCTTACCATTCAAAAAAGATGAGATGGGCAACTATGTTATCTATCATGGAGAGAAGGTTTATGAGGTAGAGTTCTGGTCACACTCCTGTGTACAGTTTTACTATGATGAAAAGGCAGAAAAGTTCCTACAAGTCCCAAATAGTATCTAAAACCCTTAAAAACAGGGTAAAATCAAGCCATATCAAATAACAGCCTATTTTAAGGACCACTGAGAGTATCGGATATCAGGGGGATATAATACCATTACCCCATGCCTTTTTGCGTCTCAGTGAGGATATATGGAGTCCGTTTTTCACAAACTATGGCTTTTTTTCCTTATTTTAGACTATTTTACGATTTTTCTTTACTTTTAAGTTTTTTTAGGGTAGAATGATAATACTGTGAAAGTCACAGGTAATTAACCATAGAAATATCTAAGGAGGATATATGGCTAATCGTAAAATGACGCAGGAAGCGAAGTTGCTTCGTGCTTTACAAAATGGCAGTGAGTTTACTGCTAATCAAATCGTGTCTAGATTCGGTATTAAGAATCCATATGCGGTTGTGCAAAACCTTAAATTGAAAGGTTATGCAATCTATCTGAACAAAAGAACTAATTCTGTTGGTCAGACCTATATGAAGTATCGTCTTGGTACTCCAACTAGGGCAGTTGTTGCTGCTGGATACAGAGCACTCATTGGTGCGTAATCATTTCGTCCTGATATGATTATAAAGGGGAGTCGGTCATCAGCACCACTCCCCTTTACTTTTAAGTTTTTTTGTAATAGAATATAAATATGGCGATATTTTTGACCCAGTATGATGTAAAGCTGAGTGATGGCACTAGAAAGAGTTTCGCAGGTCCTGACATTGATTGTTTGGACTTAGATGAAGCTAAAGACATTGCCAAGGACATGAGTCCTACACTATATGTTTGCGGAGAGTGGGTAGAAAATGTTATGCCTTACCGAAACCAATAATGAGGACGATATGACTGATGATTATGATGACAGAAAGTTTGATGATGCATTGATTACTCAGTGGAGAAACCAGTTGAGTGATGCTATATGTACTGTCAAATTTACTAAAGCTGACGACTCCGAAAGGGAAATGAAATGTACTACTAATATAAGGTACATCCCTGAAGAGAAAATGCCTAAGAGTAGTGATGAAGGAAATAATGACCGAAAGTTGTTTATTGTTTTTGATACTGAAAAGGGTGAGTGGAGATCTTTCAGGTTTGAAAGAGTTTTAACTTTTATGTATCCAGGCAACGCACCTTCTAACTATCCACCATCAACTAGAGTGTTCCCATGATTTTAATTGATTATAGTCAAGTCGCAATCTCTAATATCATGTCTTTCAAACAAGACCTGATACAAGCTGAGATGTCTGGCGACAGTAAAGGTGCTGAAGATATTATTCGCCACTGTATTTTATCAAGTCTTAAGATGTATAAGAAAAGATTCGGTAAAGAGTATGGCGACCTTGTCGTATGTTGTGACAGCTATAATTACTGGAGAAAAGATTATCATCCCTTCTATAAATCCAAACGAGCAGGGTCTCGTGAAGAAGATGATATGCCTTGGGATGTTCTATTTACCATAATGAGTAATGTAAGAGATGAGATTGCTGAGCACTCTCCTTACAAAGTTATGCGTGTCGAAAGATGTGAAGCTGATGATGTTATAGGTGTATTATGTGAACACACCAATGAGTTTGGTAATCACGAACCTGTAATGATTGTTTCAAGTGATAAAGATTTTAAACAGCTTCAAAAATTTGACAATGTAAAACAGTTCTCTCCTATGCAGAAGAAGTTTGTCACTTTTGCTAAAGGAGAAACTGTTAAAGAGTTTACTACTATGCACATCGTAAAAGGTGATACTGGCGATGGTGTACCAAATATATTTTCCCCTGATGATATATTTCATCAGGATGGTGTAAGGCAGAAACCTGTCACCAAGAAAATACTCGAGGAGTTTTATACCTATGGCAGAGATGCTTGTAAAACTGACCAAGAAAGAGAACGATGGGATCGTAATGAAACTTGTATATCCTTATCGCATATACCAGAAGAATATAAAAAAGCGATCTCAGATGAATACCTAAATAATAAAGCGAATGGCGATAAGATGTCACTGTATAATTACTTGATGGAGAATCGCTGTAATTTATTATTAGAAGAAATAGAGGATTTTTAATATGGCTGTGAAGTATATCGATAAGATTCTTCAGGATATAAATGACACTGGAGATGTTGAAAAATATAAAGATGATGCACTAGTAAAAATTATTTTTGAAAACGCATTTAATCCTGCTAACAAGTGGATATTGCCAGAGGGCAACCCTCCTTATAAGCCAAGCGAGGAAGACGATATGGCACCCACTAATATGTATCTTGAAGCAAGACGAATAGGATATATTTTCAAGCGAGAAGATCTTACTCCTGTAAAAAGAGAAGGTTTATTTATTGAGATGCTTGAAAGTGTATCACATGCAGAAGCAAAGATTCTTTTAGCTATCAAAGACCAAAGGCTGGATAAGATCTATCCCAAGATTACTCCAGAACTTGCCAGCAAGGTAGCTGATATTGATACAAAAGAAGCTGATAAGATGATTGCTGAAGCAAAGATTGCTGAAGAGAAAGCTAAAAAACCACACCAGAGTAAAACGCAAAAGCGAGATTCGTCTGGTAAATTTACTAAGAAGGCAAAGTAATGACAAAACCACTAGAAGAAAGATTGGTGACTCTAAAAGATCTAGAGAATAATATTGAGTATGCTGGTGAAGTTCGTGTATGTACTGAAGATAGATTAGTTGTAGCATATAGAGATGCAACTACTGCTGAAAAGAAAGAGGTACAGTTTGATGTATATGATGTTCTAAATGACAAATGGTCTAGAGAAGATTGGGAGTGTACTTACCCAAACATAAATAAACTAAACGCAACTGATGTCACTGTTCGAGTAAATAATCATAGATGAAAATAGCTGTCGTTATGGGAGTGGCGAATAATCGCTCCATCGCATGGGGTATCGCCAACAAGTTGATAGATGAAGGATACACTTGTGTCTTTACCTATCCAAACGATTCCATAAAAAAGAAAATTACTAGACTATCACCTATGGCTCATGTCATCAAGTGTGATGTATCCGATCCTATGGAAGTTAGAAATGCTTTCATACAAATTAAACAACATTATCCTAAGATAGATTATGTTGTACATGCTATGAGTATGACAGACTTTCGTGAGTTAGATGGTAAGATGAAGGATATAAGTAGAGAAAACTTTTTAGAAAGTTTAAATGTTGGTTGCTACTCACTGATTGATATAGTAAGAAACAGTTTACCTATGATGAATAAAGGTGGTGCATATTTGACACTTAGTTATGATGGCTCTCGTAGAGTTTACGACAACTATAATGTAATGGGTCTAGTAAAAGCTAGTTTAGAAAGTGCTACTAGATACTTGGCTAGAGACTGTGCCGAAGTTGGTGTACGAATAAATTGTATATCGGCAGGAGTAATTAAAACATCAAGTGCTATGGCAGTAAAAGGTAGCAAGGGTATGTTAAAATGGGCAGAGGGAGTGAACCCAATGAAAAGAAATATCACTCTAGAAGATATAGCAGGGAGTGCTTATTACTTCCTATCTGATTTATCATCAGGTGTGACAGGTGAAACACACTATGTAGATTGCGGATATAATATAATTGGAGCACCGAGTATAGATGACATCTAAAGTAATTAATCGCAAGTTTGCGACAATGGACAATAAGAAAATTAAAATGCAACTCAATGGGTTTGTATTGAATACTCATATCGACCATGTTGATGAACTATTTGACGAAGGGATTGTAAGATACTTTGTTAATCATGTACTATATCAACTTGATGTACAAAGACAGATACACTTCGAAGAACAACTAAAAAATCCTGATAACCGACCTATCCCAGATGGGCATGCTAACCAAGCAAGTATTGAAGAGCATAAAGTATATTGTGAAGTGGTATTGCAAGATCCTTCTAAACCTGATTGGTGGGAAGCTGATACTCGAGGAATCGCTTGGACTGTACATGAAGCTGGTCAAATGAACTTAAAAGACATAGACAACATCAGGTATGATATATATAGTATAGAGGACAAAAAAAATGATTAAAAGATACAATAGGACTGAAAGATCTGAACTAATTGTAGAATCTGTAATTAAAAAATATGATGGTGAGATTGCTGAAGCAAATGCAAACTTACAGATTTATATTTCTAATTCAGTAGGTATCGGTGAACACGCAGAAGTGATAGCTGAAATCGATAAACTATTAGAGAAGATTGCATCTGCCGAAGAAAAAAAAGCAATGATAAAGAAATATACAGCATGACACCAAGAGCATCGATTATAGGACATGGTATTGATATGGTTCTCGAGTCTCGTTTTGAGAGACGAAGAGAGAAGTGGTCAGAAACTATCCTGTCCCCAAAAGAGAAAGAGATTTATAATGGACTGCTAGATAGGCAGAAGTGTAATTATCTAGCAAAGGTATGGGTGTTAAAAGAAGCATTTGTGAAAGCAAGGCAACACCCAATCGTTGGTATGAAAGAAGCTAGAATGTTTTCTTATATCTCACCGAACTTAGTACCGAGTAAAGAGATAGCAGAAAAATTAAAAGGAGTAAACATACATTGTTCGCTGTCGGATTTCAAGGGTTGCGTAATTGGCTCAGTAATTTTAGAGAAAGCCATCTAACAACCTATAAAATTAATTTTCGTATCAGGTATTGGTGGTGGACCCAGCTTTGCCTGTTAGGAATAATTGTATTTGGTCGCTGGGACTTGATACCCTATGTTCTCGCATGGTGGTTTTTTGGAGCGATGGCTATAACAATATATGCTCATAGAGGATTATCACATAATAGTATAACAGTAAAATGGAAATGGCTCGAACACTTATTCTGCTCTCTTTGTATAGTAAGCAACATCGGAAGTCCACTCGCTTGGGCAGTAATACACCGAATGCATCACGCATATCTAGACGAGGAGAGAGATCCACACAGTCCACATCAAATTGGTTTCTTAAGATCCTTAACCCATAGATGGGATGTACCTTTTGAAAATGTGCCACTAAGATTTACAAGAGGATTACTTAGAAACGAAACTGCTAGATGGTATCACGATAATAGTTTTAAATCTATGTGTATTACTATCTTTGGTGCATACTTACTAATGTTATTATGGGGTATTATTGTAGAGACTTATACTAATGGAATATTCGTAATGCTTCCAGAACTATGGTATTATCTGACTAACTTCTATTGGTACGATGGTCCATATCTTTATATTCAAGAGTGGGGACTTAACTTTGCATGGGCAGCATTTGCTGGAGCAGGTCTTGGGCAATGGTCTATGGGTATTACTAACGCATGGCAACATAGTGATAAACGAGGTAAACAATACATTCGTAATGTTCCATGGTATCTAAGTTTTATAAACTGGGGAGAAGGCAGTCATGATTATCATCATACAAACCCTAGAGATTACAGTTTCGGAAAAGGATTAAACGATCCTACACAATATTTTATACTTTTTTTGGAAAAGATTGGAGCAGTGAGTATAAATAGAAATATATAATGTTCCAGTTTACGAAGTGGATGATGGTACACAGAAGAGAGAGCAAGCAAGTACCCCAATCATCTGAGTTGGTATCTTTCGGTACTAAACTCCCCAATCCGATGGGTCACTTCGATGCAGTTTTGGTAGTTTCTGCTCAACAAAAAACTACCACTTGATTGTAAACTTCCAACTTGAAAGGAAATATGATGGAAGATATGGTTTTGGAAATGAATACTGATTTGGTTGATTATATTATTACCCTTACATTCTCATTTCTATTTTTTGTAGTAGGTTGGGCAATGCCACGAGGTAATGCCCTGAAAAAAATTCAAGGTAAAATCTTTAAAAGGATTTACAACTGGACAGGTGTGTTTATGGTGAAGCTACATAACTTCTTTGCGGATAGTGAGTTTCATCTAGAGCATGTCTGGCAGGATACTAAGGACTATGTCAGAAAGAAATATGGCTATAAGAAAAAATAATGTTTAGACCACCTTATCATGTAGAGTTAAAAGATGTACCATTTCCTTTATCTAAGAAGGAACTGGAGAAACAGATTGCACGATACGATAAGGAGCATGGTGATTGGGCAAAGCGAAAAGAAGAAACTATACCTGAGATATGGCATACTGATAAAACATCAGCAGCATATGGTGCGTATGGTTTTGTAGCAAATCTTTGGATAAATCATGAAAGATTTACACCTGAGTTTCAGCTATGGTTAGATAAACATTTAATAAAGCCAGCACTGGTCGGAACTATATTCGTTTCCCCACCTGGATATTCACTGCGTCCACACATAGACCATACTGATTATAGTCATAGATATTATTGGCGACTTAACTTTCCTGTTGGTTTAGAAGACAACGAAGATAAGTGTATGACTTTCTGGGATCCTCGTGATTGTGTAATGGAAAGACGAAATAAAATTAACCACCCAAAGATGCCACATACAAACTCAATGAGTTTGATTGAGTTTGATGATGCTACACGACCAAAGGTTAAAAAACATTTTGATACACAACTAGGTGCATGTTCAATTGTATGTGTAGGTGGACCTGACTGTGCTCATAGTATGATATATGATGGCGAAAAAGAATCCTACACTATTTCTATAGCAATTGTAGATAAATTAACTAATCATAATTTTGAAAAATGGGAAGCTATAGAAAAAAGATTAGGGCAATATTTTGTAAAAGAAGATAAACCATCTCCCATAAAAGCATGGGTGAAAGAGGATGGAGAATTTGGATGGAGTAGAGATGTTACATGAACCATATTACATGTCTTTGAAAGACACACTCGAACGACCTATTACTAATGAAGACTTACATGAGATATTAACACCACTAAGAGAGAATCTTAATCGTGGCAATATATGTGTTAGGAATAGTTATTTTCGTATTGAAATGATGAAGCAGTGGAGGGACATGATGCTTATGCCTTATGGTTGTAGTATCTTTCGTGCCTTACCACATTATAGAATGTCACCACATGTTGATAGTCCGAGTCGTCCTAACTGGGGCAGAGTGACTTGGGCATATGAAGAAGTAAGTCCTGGCATATATGAACCATGGCAACCAGATGAAAACGAGTCATCTATTATGACTTACTGGGATGCTAGTGAAGCAGAGGAATGGACTTCTGATATGTGTAATGTATCAGGCGATCCTGATAGAGATCTAACTTATGTAATCCCTAGAGAAAAAAGATTGCCAGGATGGGGAACTGGGTTGAAAGAAGAACTAAGTTTTCAAATGTCATATCCTGGATTAATTAATGTAGGACAACCACATTCAGTATGGCATACTTCTGACAAACCTCGTATCGCTATATCTATTGAGTTTATGAATAGGAAAGGTGAGTTTGAAGGATTTGACAAACTGGCTAAAACCTTACAAAGATTTGGTTATGCTGATTTAGAAAGGGATGACCGAACTAAAAAATATGGCAGTAGAATGACGAATAGATTTACTTGCCTATATAATAAAGAGACAAATGAAGATGTTCCTGAAACTGTTTTTGATGAGAAAGCACTCAAAGAAAAAATAGAAAAACATCTAGGTAGTAATGCTGCTGGTATGTCTTGGGAAGAAGCTGAAGAAGTTTATCTCAAGGAGAGATTACTCGAGAAGGGTGCACCTCCTGGGAAAATGTTAGAAGCACAAGGTCTAGATTATGACCAGTTCTTAGAAAAGAAAGGTGTCGGATTTAGATATGTTATAGGCAATGTTATGCAGAGCCTAGTGAACATCGAGGATGAATATAGGGCAAAATACCCTAACAAATAAATGGAGTAGATTATGAAACCTGTACATGTAGTTGGCTATGGTATGTCCGATGCTCTCGGCATAAACCCCACCGAATGTTATCAAAAGATGCTAGATCCTAACGATTACTCTCGTGAGATCCCTGGCATGAAAAAACAATGCGAAGAGATATTTCACTTAATCATACATCGTGGTGCGATGCATGACGAAGATCGTATTATCATGCCTGATGGTTTTGATAAAAAGATGTGGCGAAGTATGACTAATGCTCAGAAGATGATGAGTAATACCACAGAACAAGCTATGCAAATGGCAGGTATAGAACGCAGTCCTAATGTAGCAGTTCTTGCTAGTACAGTTTCAAATGATACTGAAGGAATCGATGTGTACTTTGAATATATTAAGTACATGAAAAGAGGTAATGCTCGTAGAGCAGTAAATAGGATTCCTGATATGGGATGTATGCATATTACATCTTACTATGGTTTCAAAGGTTTATCTACAGCTACTTTTGCATCTTGTGCTACAGGTATGGTCAATATTGATTATGCTATGCGACTTGTAGATGAATACGATTATGTTATTTGTACTGCTGGTGATTGTGCTAACTTCCCAATGGGCATTAAATACTTTGCTTGTTTAGGAGCATTAGCAAATTACTCTTTACCATTTGACGATAGGAGACAAGGTTTTCTTATGGGTGATGGTGGTGCTTGTATGATTTTACAATCAGAAGAAAAGATGAAAGAGTTTGGTAGTAAATCTTATGCTAAGTTGTATCAATGTGGTATGGCAAGTGACGCAGTAGATATGGTAAACCCAGAGGGAACTGGTACTCGTACTGCTATGCTTGATGCACTTGACCATTATGGTACTGGTGCTGTAGATTATGTTTGTACTCATGGTACAAGTACAATAGCAGGAGATCCTATCGAGTATGAAGCAGTATCGGAAGTATTGCCAGGAACTAAAATGTGGGCACCGAAAAGTAAAATCGGTCACACACTTGCAGCATCTGGTATCCTAGAAGGTTGCTATGCTATTGAGAGTATGAGAAATGGTGTAGTACCACATATTCAAAACTTAAAAGAATGTTCACTTGATGTACATGGTACTTTAGTTCGAGAGAATGAAGAGTTTACTATGCATAACAGAAAGCGAAGTATGCTAAATAATTCATTCGGCTTTGGTGGTAAATGTATGTCACAAGTTATAGAAGTAGAATTGGAGCAACATGAAAGAGCAAACCCAGAATAAACAATTAGAAATGTTTGGGGATCCTAACGCAGAAAAAAGGATCGCTGAACTTGAAGAAGAACTTAAAAACTTAAAAGCAGCATACGATCGTCTGGCTTTGATGTATCAACAAGAAACTACACCAACTATGACAACGCATGCTAAACCAGGAGAAGCTCTTTACACTGACGAAGTATTAGAAAATGGTCAGAGAAGAAGAGTCCCTCGTAGAAAACTAGAAGATTGGGAGGAAGCAGGTGTCGCAAGAGAACATTTCACAGGCTGGGATAATTAAATTATTCCAGAATAAAAAACCATTTGACATGGTAAAAGAATGGATGGAACTAGCAGGACAGCAAGTACCATCTGAAGAATTAGCAGATACAGGATATAACGAACAAGCAAACTTATATGCTGATTTGATTGATGAAGAATTTAACGAATTCATGGCAGCATTTGGAATGAAAGACGAAGTCGAGCAACTCGACGCAGTCTGTGATATTATTTGGGTATGTGCTGGCTATGCTCATTCAAAAGGGTGGGATCTAAACAAAGCATTCGCTGAAGTGGGTCGTTCAAACTACTCTAAATTCCCTACAACAAAGGATCCAAAGACTGGAAAAGTCCTAAAGTCTAAGAATTTTTCTCCACCTGATTTAAAAAAACTTATAAGTAATTGATTTTATATAACAAAATAATATAAAAAATACTTTACTTTTGGGTCAAAATCAGGTAGAATACCTGTATGAATAAAAAAATATATCTAGATATGGACGGAGTTTTAGCTAACTTCGACGATTATTATTTTAGGAATGGCAGACATTCTTTTATCTATGAAGAGTTTAGACAAGAAGTCATGGATAATAAGTTGTTTGAAAATCTACCTAAGATGGTAAACATGGATGAGTTGGTCGACTCAGTAAGAGCGATCGCTGAAAAACATGATTATAAAATTGAAATCTTGTCAAGTGTTCATACACTATACGATGACCAATACACTGAGTCTTGCAGACAAAAAAGAAAGTGGTTAGTAAAAAATGGTATGGGCGACTTACCAACTAACTTCGTAAAAGGTAGAACTGAAAAAGGAACTTATGGTTCTGATGGTGATATCTTAATCGATGACCAACTTACTTGTGTTCATTACTTTAATGAAAATGGTGGTGTTGGTATTGGTCATAAAAATGTTATCGATACTCTTACATTACTTCAGAAGGTTATCGCTGACAGAAAATTACAAGAGGTGAGACTTGCTAGTTAAGAAAGATATGAATATGTTTAAGGGACAGTTCTCTCAGAGAATATCCCTTGCTGGTGCATACGCAAAGAATGCTCATGTCGGACAGAAAAGAAAGTACACAGGTGAGCCATACATCGTTCATCCTGCTGCTGTAGCAGAATTACTTCGACTAAATTATAAAGACTGCACTGAGGATATGTACATGGCAGCACTTCTACATGATACTGTAGAAGATACTGACGCAACACATGAAGAGATAGCACGATTCTTTGGCGACAAAGTCAGCGAACTGGTTAAAGGTTTGACTGATGTATCAAAGCCAGAAGATGGGAATCGTGCTACTCGAAAAGCAATAGATCGTGACCATCTTGCTCAAGGTAGTAAAGAGGTGCAGACGATAAAGGTTTTTGACTTGATACATAACACAGAATCTATTAGGGAACACGATCCTAAATTCTGGGAAGTATATAAGTTAGAAAAGCAAGATCTACTTAATGTGATGACTAAAGTAGATCCCGAAATTAAACAACTCGCATGGGAGAGTATAAAAGACTAAAATAAATGAAAACAACTTTAATAGCAATCTTTGGTATTTGCCTTGGTACAACAGCCATAATTTCTATGGCATATGCTAATGCTGATGTCAAAGGTTATACTGATGTTCATGGTTGTTGGGGTGAATGTTATGAAGAACATGTTAAAAAGTTCGGTACATTCAGCGAACAGCTTGAAGCAAAAAGGGTTGCAATGCAACAAGAAACACCAGCCGATAGAGGTGGTAAGTTATATGTAAATTGCAACATGTGTCATGGTATGAAAGGAGAAGGTGGTATCGGACCGAAACTATCTGGTTCTACCTCTATTGTAGCAATGCTAGAAGCATATAAAGCAGGAGAAACTAGAGGTGCTCAGTCAGCATTAATGTGGGGACAGGCAGCAAATCTATCTACTCAGGATATGGAAGATATCCAAGCATATATTTCATCGCTTGACATTTAAGTTTTTTTAACTTAGAATTATATTATGTTTATAACTATACTTGATTATTTACTCATCTTCGGATGTATTTTTATCTGCTGTGGAATAGTATGGACAGATGCCAAGTTTCGTATTGAAAAACGCAGAGAAAAAGCGAAGCAACTGAGAGAAGAGTTTTTGGAAAGAATGGAGTTAGGTGATGATTGAGATGAATGAATTCTATCAGGGATATTTACTCGGAGCATGCATCGTATCCTTCGTTCTTATATTATGTACGATCTTATCACTACAAGATAAAAGGATTAAAACTTATAGATTGGGTGAGATAGTAAAGGATCGTAAGAAACCAGCGAAATACTTTGACCATCAGGGTATGGTAAAGTACACGGAAGGAGATAATACATGAATGTTTTTGCATTACATCAGCATCCTATTGCTGCAGCAAAGATGCATTGTGACAAGCATGTCGTTAAGATGATACTAGAAACTGCTCAACTACTATCTACTGCTCATCGTATGTTAGATGGTAAACTTGAGAAGAGAGATTCGGTATCAGGTAAAACTAAAACCAAGTATTGGGTACTCGAAGAAAGTAATATGGAACAGGTGTTATATCGTGCTACCATGATGAACCATCCTTGTGCTATATGGATTCGTGAAACCGATGCTAATTACATGTGGGCATATAATCTATTCGTAGGACTCTGCGATGAATACACACATCGCTATGGTAAAGTACACAAGACCGATGCTTTACTGCGTGATGCTTTGATGTTTACCCCACACAATATAAAACGAGCAGGACTTACTAAGTTTCCCCAAGCTATGCCTGACGATGTGAAACACGAAGATAGTATCGTGGCTTATCGACAATACTATCTCAAATACAAATCAGACTTTGCTAAATGGACAAAGAGGGAAGTTCCACTATGGTACGATGAAGTACATGGGACTAATGCTTGTTATGCCAGCTAAAATAATTAATCATTCAAAAGGATCGTACTCCGATCTATTAAACGAGATTGCATACTGTGCTAGAGTATCCAATCCTGGCAACCAACACAACGAAGAAACCAGTGAAAAATTACTTCGATATTTAATTAAACATAAACACTGGTCGCCTTTTGAAATGGTATCGGTGTGTTTAGAAATTAAAACTACTCGAGATATTGCTCGTCAGATATTAAGGCATAGAAGTTTCAGCTTTCAAGAATTTAGTCAAAGGTATGCCCAAGCTGATGTATTTATGCATAGAGAAGCAAGGAAGCAAGATTTAAAGAACAGACAAAACTCTACACAGTTTGAAGACCATGATATTATTAATTGGTTTCATTATCAACAAGAACAAGTGTTAGGTAAAGTAAAAGATATTTACCAAACAGCACTTGATAAAGGTATCGCAAAAGAACAAGCGAGGGCGATTTTACCAGAGGGTCTAACTGAAAGTACCCTATATATGAATGGTACTTTAAGATCTTGGATGCATTATATAGATCTAAGAACTGCTAATGGTACACAAAGGGAACATATGGAAATAGCAGGTGAGTGTGCGAAAGCTATCGAACCAATCTTTCCAATGATTAAGGAATTTAACCATCTTGAGGGAACTGATTAAAGATAAATTTGCTAAAAGCATGACGATGTTTTTTCGGTTTATAGCCGATACATTCTTCGCCAAGCGATATGGTCATAGGGCAGTAGTATTAGAAACTGTCGCAGCAGTGCCAGGAATGGTAGCTGGTGTATGGCTACATATGAAATCTCTTCGTAAGATGAAGACTGGTCTTGGTCCGAAGATTCGTGAGATGATGGAAGAAGCTGAAAACGAAAGAATGCATCTAATGATTTTTATTGACATTGCCCAACCTACATGGCTTGAGCGATGGATAGTTTTATTTGCACAATTTATTTTTATAATTTTTTATTCACTACTTTACATCTTCTTTCCTAAAACTGCTCATCGTATGACGCATTACTTTGAAGAAGAAGCTGTAAAAAGTTATACGCAATATTTACATATGGTAGAGTCTGGGCAAGCAGATAATGTAGATGCACCACAGATAGCCATTGATTATTATGGTTTAGACCAAGATGCAAAACTAACTGATGTAATTAAGAAGGTAAGAGCAGATGAAGAAAAACACTCACTCGTCAATCTCCACTACTCGCACGAAGAGTACGAATTACAATAGAAGGAGTAAAAAATGGAAAGACCCTGTTGCTAAAGATTTAAGGACTCCCAAGTATAAGATGCGTGTAGTGCCGAACAAGAAAAAGCACTTACCACCTATCGAAGAGTTATAAATATATAAATGAAAATTAGAAAAGTAGATAGAACACCATATAATGTGGAACTATTTGATGGAGAGTATCCTAAAGATAGATCTAAACTTGCGGAAGATGTGGTTGAGATATTTGAAACTCCACTAACTGGTTCATATAACTGGGACTATACAGTACAGGATAATCGCATTCGCAAACTGTATGAACTTGGTAAAAAACTGAACTGGAATGTAGAAGTCGATGTCGACTGGTCACCTGAGTATAAAGGTATGACCGAAGAAGAGTTTGAAATGGAAGATACTCAGTGGGATAAGCATCCAATATATAAAGGTTGGGATGCTAAAAAACGCATGGAGTTTCTACACGATAATAATTCATGGGCACTATCCCAGTTTTTACATGGTGAGCAAGGTGCATTGTTAGTTGCTAGTCAGCTATGTTCCTGTGCTCCAACATTCAACGCAAAGTTGTATGCAGCAAGTCAGACCTTTGACGAAGCAAGACATGTAGAAGCATTTAACAAATACATACAAACAAGAATTAAAAAGTCATGGCCAATCGGTAATGGCTTGAAAGGTTTACTTGATAAAATACTTACCGACCCAAGATGGGATCTTAAGTTTATCGGTATGCAAGTTATCATAGAAGGTCTTGCTCTGGCAGCATTCCAGGCATCCAAAGAGAGCAGTAGAGACCCAGTCTATAAAGAAATGATAGAATATATCATAAGAGATGAAGCAAGGCATGTGACCTTTGGAATTAACTATTTACACGAGTATGTACAAACTTTGTCAGAAGAAGAACAACTAGATCGTGCTAAGTTTGCTCTTGAAGCATGTACTGTATCAAGACATAGACTAAGACCTTTTGAAGTGTGGCGAAGATATGATTTAGATCTAGTAAAGACAGAAGAATATACCAAAGAGAATTTATTTCAGACACAGTTTCAAGATGTATTGTTCAGTAGAATAATGCCAAACTTAAAAAAGATCGGACTACTTCCTGACGAAGTTATTCCTGGATATGAAAAGTTGGGTGTATTAAAATACACTGAAGCAGAAAGTGATTACGAATTAAACTGGGAAGAACTCAGTAAACCATTAAAGGAAGCTGTATAATGCCACTATATAATATAAAACATAAAAAGACTGGTGAAGTAAAAGAATTATTTTGTAGTTATGATGACAAAGTAAAACACTTGAAAGATAATCCTGATTGGGAGTCTTGTATCTCAGCACCAAACATTGGACAAGCTGGTGTGTTAGCTGGTACAAATACTAGAAAACATGCTACAGGTTTTAGAGATGTGCTTGAAAGAGTAAAGACCAAGAATGCAGGAAGTACGATAAACACAGAAGTATTTTAAATTATGCCAAGAGCGAAAAAAGTAGAGGGGACTCCTTCTACTAAAGCCAAACTGAAGATCGGCGATCTAAGAAAAGTCGATCCTCTCAACGAAAGTCAGAAGAAGTTTTTTGACTTCTACAATGACTCATCTAAGCAAATCATCATGGCTCATGGTGTAGCTGGTACAGGTAAAACTTATATTGCTATGTATAAAGCATTAGAGTCTGTACTGAACAAAGAGTTTGAAAAAGTTTTGATTATTCGATCTGCTGTACAAAGTAGAGAGATTGGTCATCTGCCAGGAGATCTGGAAGAAAAGTTAGAGCAGTATCAGTTGCCATATAAACATATAGCATCTGCTCTGTTCACTAAGAAAGCAGATAACTTGGTATATCCCGACCCATACGATAGGTTGATGTCGCAAGGTAATTTAGATTTTGCTTCTACATCTTTCGTAAGGGGATTGACATTTGACAACACTATTGTTATTGTTGATGAATGTCAAAATTTAAACTGGGAAGAACTTGACACAATTATTACTAGAGTGGGTGACCATTCTCGTATTGTGTTTTGTGGGGACTATCGCCAAACTGATTTAAGAAAAGGCACAGAAAGAGAAGGTCTTTTCAACTTCATGGAGATAGTCAGACATATGAATAGTTATGCTCGTGTCGAGTTTACTGTAAACGATATCGTCAGAAGTGACTTAGTAAAAGAATATATCATTGCTAAGATTACTGCTGAAGATACTAAACCTAAACAAAAAAGGAGTAAACGATAATGTTAGATATTCTATTCTGGTTGGCAGTCGGTGCTTTTATTGGTTGGAACTTTCCACAGCCTATCTGGGCAAGTTGGATTGAGTCAACTGTAAAAGGTTGGATTGCTAAAATTAATACTAAAAAATAATTAAGGAGATATTATGCAAAAGATTATTGATTGGTTAAAATGTGCTGCAGCGAAAATCTTTCCTGCTCTTGATACAAATAAAGATGGTGTTATTAATGCCGATGACTTTAAGTATCTTGAAAAGAAAACGAAAGATGAACTTGAAGCACTAGGTCGTAAGATTGGTATTGAACTAGACAAGCGACAAACTAAAGCCAAGTTGATTGCTGCTTTGAAAAAAGCAAAAAAGAAATTAAAGGTGTAAGTGGAGCAGTAAATGGTAAACAACCTCTTCGGTTTCGTAGGAGGAATGCGAAAGTTGTGCCATTCCACCCTTGGCACCTTTATAAATTTAAGGAGTAAATCTATGTCATTTGACAGAGAAAAACTAAGAGAAGAACTCATTCGTGATGAAGGAGTTAAATTTGAAATCTACAATGACCATCTAGGTTATCCTACATTTGGTATCGGACACCTTGTCACAGAAGATGACGAGGAGTATGGTAAACCTGTAGGAACACCTGTATCAGAAGATCGTTGCTGGGAAGTATTCGACGAGGATGTAGAAAAGTTCGTGACGGAAGTCAAGAAAGTATATCCAGATATCGATAGCTATCCTGATGTGGTTCAAAGAGTACTCATCAACATGTGTTTCAACATGGGAGCTCCCAGACTTGGGAAGTTTAAGAACATGAAGAAAGCTGTTGAAGAGGGCAACTGGGCACAGGCAGCAATTGAAGGAAGGGATAGTCGTTGGCATAAACAGGTACCAAATCGTGCTGAAAGACTTATGGTCGCTCTTGAAGAAGTTTAAGGACTTTACTTTTAAGAAAATAAAGAGTATCATATACAAGTACCGAAAAAGTACATCCAAGTGGGACGAGCAGTTCCACAAGGATAAAAATGGAAAGCCGATTAATATTGAGAAATAGTTATGTTTAATCATGTGCCTGTTGAAATAGGCAAACTTGTGCAGGTGAATGCCAGAGGTGGGAGATACTATGAAACTCCCACTGGGGCAAAATATCCATCAGTCACATCAGTCACTCGACTTCACAACCAAGAATCTATTCAAGCATGGAAAGATAAGGTTGGTGAAGAAGAAGCTAATAAAATTTCAAGACGAGCACTCGCTCGTGGTAATACCATACATTCACTCGCAGAAAAATATCTTCTGAACGAGGGTGATAAGTCTGACGATTTTACTCGAAGTGACTTCGGACAGATGATACCTTACTTGAACAAGATAAACAACATTCACTGTTTAGAAACTCAATTATATTCTGACCACTTACAAACAGCAGGAACTGTTGACTGTATTGGCGAGTATGATGGTAAGCTGACTGTAATTGACTTCAAGACCTCTGCTAAACTAAAGAAGAGGGAATGGGTTAAAGATTATTTCATGCAATGTTCAGCCTATGCTGTTATGTATGAAGAAAGGACAGGAACACCTATTGAAAGGTTGCTCCTGATAATTAATGTTGAAGATGAAGGAGTCCAACTTATGGATGGTAAAAGGGATGACTACATCGGAGACTTTCTCGACTTGAGAGAAACATTTAGAAAAATGAAGGAGAAGTAAATGGTAAATCGTTTGACTGACCAAGTCTTCTACATTCGTGAGAATGACGACTGGGTCTTAAAAAGAACACAGGATCTGTTTAATGATAAGCAGGTAGTTGTGTTTGGATTGCCAGGAGCATTTACACCAACTTGCTCGGCATTCCAGTTGCCTAAGTTTGAAGAGTTGTATGACAGCTTCAAAGACTTGGGTGTTGATGAAGTTTACTGTACATCAGTAAACGATTCTTTTGTTATGAATGCTTGGTTTGAACAACAAGGCATTACAAAAGTAAAAGCATTGCCAGATGGTAATGGTGACTTCGCAAGAAGTGTAAACATGATAAATGACTTTACGAATCGTGGCTTCGGTATGCGATCGTGGAGATACTGCATGTTTGTTGAAAATGCTGAAATTAAAGTAAGATACACTGAATGGGGTGAGCCAGAAGCATGCCCAATCCAAGATCCATTCGAAGTATCTAGTGCTGAAAAAATGCTTGACGCACTTAAACATATGAAGGCAAACTAATGGAGTATGGATATCTACAAGCAGGTCTAGTCGACTTTGCAATGGTATTATTACTCCTTATCTTTTTGTTTAACACCAGCTGGTTTACTCTCTGGGGTATCTCAGGTGGGTTTAAAAAATTCTTTTCTCGTAAGAAAAAGGATAAAGCAATGGATGATGGTGGATGGTAAACGAATATGAAGATCCCCAAGTTTGGGGACAACCTGAAGAGATTGACGAATGGTTTGTCAACTATGCCGAAGGTTGCCCTAACTTTGCACCAGATGTAAAGGCAGATCTATTAGCACTCAAAGATGAAACAAGAGTGTTAAGAGATGCTTACTGCCTTGCTGCTGCATTGACAATTAACTCTAGAGAACTGGTACATGATATTACGCAAAGTATGATGTTTTTTCAGAAAGATCTATTCGTTAATTATGA
>Ga0209645_1000007_pt1 | contig 100888 bp, 94 predicted proteins | sample ETNvirenome_6_30_FD_184070 | JGI IMG/M metagenome (GOLD analysis project Ga0209645, IMG submission 184070) | Marine viral communities from the Pacific Ocean - ETNP_6_30 (SPAdes) (version 2) | ecosystem: Environmental > Aquatic > Marine > Oceanic | place: Pacific Ocean | collected 2013-06-19
CACTAAATGTTGCGAGGTCAGGTAATGAAACACATGATTGTGTTATGCTGACTAATGATATTGATGAAGTCAAAGGCTATCTTGAACACAAATTGACCGATGAACAATTGGCTCAATTGAAGCCCGGACAATACCATGTGAACACAAACTATGAAGATACATCAGGCAATCAGGTTCTATTTGCGGTATGGCTAACTGATTATGATATGCCAGACCATGTAATTGAGGCTATCAATGGCTACATTCACTTCAAGAAGTTGCTTGAGCAATCTATTGAATCAAGGAATAATGATGATGATGACGATCTTGAAGAAGCCGATGAGGGTGAAGATATTATTGAGCCTGTATTGACCGAATTGGAGATTATTGAGTCAGAGTTTGAAGAAGATATATTTGATGAGATTGTTGAAGATATTGAGGCTGATGAAGAAGTAGTTGAAGAGCCTGAAACTGATGAAGAATGCAATCATATTCATTGCGCCTATTGCCATTTGGATAACTGTTGCACTTGTGAAGAATGCTACATTGAGCCAGAGGTCAAAGAAGAAGAGCCAGAGGCCAAAAGAAGCCGTAAAGATATGGATGATAGAGTAGCAGATCTTGAAAGGGCAGTTAATGCACTATTCTTTGATGACCTTGACATTCAAGGTGTTAATAATCCAGCAAGGATAACTGTATTGATTGCTGATATTGCTAATCACATGGGTTGCTCTGTTGATACTGTCAAGAGGGTGCTTGAACACATGGCGCATACCATTCACATGAATTTGAATAATTACAATCATCAAAATGGTAATGTGTGGCATGATGATAATGGTGAATGGACTACCATAGAATGGCTACCAGAGCATGAATTAGACTATCAGGATAGAATTGTAGTCAAGTGCCAAAGAAGCCCAACAGGTCGCTTCAAGAGGCATACAGACATTGAGTTTAGAGTCATGGAGTTTAATCATGAAGTTGGATTGTTAGGTGCTAAAACACTACGAGATTATACCAATGCACCTTCAAATGAAATATGGGGTCTTGAATCGATCTATCTTGAGAAGTTTCCACCTATGCCATGTCCTAAATGTGGCGAGAAGTTGAGTCAAGGTTCATGGCATATTACTGATAGAGGTCAAGGTAATTCTAAGGCTTCAACCGATGGTAATGAAAGACCATTGCGTAATGATGGACTACAACCATTCATTCAAGTCAATGTAGGCATTTCATGCTATAACTATGAATGTGATTATGAAGGATTAACTGCTACTAAGAAAATTGACTTAACCGATGTTATTGAGGCTACAATTCAATCTCAAGGACATGAAGATTACAAAGTTGTAGGCTACAATCCTGATGACATGGATATGACTCAATTCTATGAGGCTGACAATGGATATACCAGATATGGTAAAGAGCCTATTACAGAGGATTTAGAGGCTATTACAGAGGATTCTAATGATGCTGATGAGGTTGATATTACTCAATGGTATGAATGTCCTAACTGTAATCGCAATACTGCCATACCTGTTGAGAATGGTGTTGATTATTGTAGCCATGATATTTGCTCATGGGTTGAAACTGATTGCTCTGTTTGCTTTGAATCAATGGGTGAATGTGTATGCCCTGATGATGATGACGATCATGATGATGATGGAGGCATTACAGAGGATTCTAATGATGATGATGGTGGAGATACACCATCAGGTCTTGAGCGAATCTTTACGCTCAAAGTTATTGATGATAAATTACATCGCATTGAGGATTCACCAGAGATTGATGATGAATCACCAGAGGCATATCTATTACTTGATTGGGATAAGAAAATACCATACCAAATCCATAATGCAGGTTGCAACCATAGCAACCTATCCAATAACCATAGAGGTCAAATGGAGATAGTCTGTGAAGGCACATTAGAGGATTGTGTCAAGCATTACTTTGATGTTAATTTCTGTGAGAATGCTGAAACTATGTGGGGTAATGAAGAAGGATTCATGGTTGAGGATTTTGACCGATACATGGAGATGACTGTTCAACAATTCAAGAATAGCGATATATGCAAAACTACCGTTCATCTGGGCTATGCACCATGTCTTTCAAGCGATTTCAAAGCGAGGCTCAAAGTCTTGAAGATCGGTGATGTTAGCGCACAAACATGGCGAGCAACCGCAGTTAGAATAGCAGCGCAAAATAACCCTGTAATTGATGATGAATCACCAGAGCCAGAACCTGCTACAAGTGATGAGTATGATTCAAGATACGGTCATTATGCTAAGTGGTCTGTTCTAAGTGCTGATGATTGCACATTTGGTGTCAAAGCGTGTCGCAGGGTGAACAAGGATGTTGTTGTCATAGGATTATCAGATATAGGCAGCGCAGTATCACTTGAAACTGATGAGGCGGTTCATTACATGGTTGCAAAGAATAACAATATGCAATTTGTCATCAATAATCTTGAGGATATGCACATAGACCAAAACGAATGGATCGATGATGATGTATATAGTGAAAATAGGCATTGGTTTGGCAAAGTAGTAGCGGTTGGTGGCGATGTAGCAGAGTCTGTATTCAGCAACAAAGGAAGCACATCTATTGCTAAAATAATGGGTGTCCCGGTTGCTACTATTCATGGAGGATTTCAAGAAACTAATATCTTGAAGGCAACCGCAGCGAATTTAACAAAGACTCATCAAATGTATGACATAGCAAGTGAAACTGAAACAACCGATGTTATCATTAGACCTATGGCTTGTTCTTTCAATTCTATGCACTATCAATGGGGTCATAACTCCGACCAAAATAATACACTACATGACATGGCTAACTTTGATGAAAGAGTATTCAAGAAAATGGTGTCAAACTTGATGAAAGGTGGGAAAAATGCTGGTGATGCTCATGGTTATGATTACTTGAGGTTCTTTGGCACTATTATTGATGCTAAGTCATTCAAGGAGTTTGCAATCGCATTGAATGGTGCTAAGAGTAATGACTCTGGTGTGTCATTGAGGATTTACAATGCACACTATGATGGTGAATCATCAGGTCATTACTACGGACACAGACTATCTATTGTTGGTAGGAATTGGTCGGCTGACTTCTTCCATCAGGTTAAGCATAACTCTGTATTGGAGATACCAGAACATAGAGTCTTTGATGCTTCAAATATCTTCTTTGAGGACTGTTGAAGCACATCAATAGCAACATGGTGTATAGGATAGGGGATAGAGGCGTGAATACAAATAGTCAAGCCTCTATCCCCTTCATACAGGGGAGATTCAAATGGGTGTAAAGGATTGGATATTTGGCAACAAAGAGCCAGATCTCGCACCCATTACAATTCAGCAGTTTGAGCAATTGCTGATGAAACGCAGGGGTAATACAGGTAATGTCATTCTAAGGATAGGTGATGAAGAATATGCCCTGCTCAAGAAACAGGATTATCAGGACATCAAAGATCTCTTGACGATCCTAAGAAATCAATTCAAACTCACGGAGGATAGCCGATAATGTTCTCATCATCCCTCAAATTCGGTTCTCAACAACCGGGTATCGGCTATCCTCCACTTTTACATTCATCAGCGTTTCAGCATGAAACGCATAGAAACTTTATATGTTAGCATACCATCTGGGTATGGAGGTCGGAGTTATGCGACCCTATCCGATAGAAGTATTCATATAGACATACTCCTTCGGAACGACTAAGGCGCAGAGCGCATAAGACAAAGAGGTTATGAAAATGAGCGAGATAATAATGGAGAACAATGAAGGTAATGAGGCTACAAACAAAGACATAGTAGTGGTGGGTAATATCCATGCACTATCACAAACCCAGATGTGGGTTGTCTATGATACAGGTGCAACACAACAGGTAATCAAGGCTAACAGAGCAGATATTGGTGCATCAGGATCTCAAGGTATCGCATTACCTAATGGAGAAGGAAACGAATTGGCATTCTCATTCAAAGCGTGTGAATGTCCTAAGTGTCAAAACAACAACGACAATGTGCAAGATGGCATGAATGATGAGGATTTAGATGCTATCAATGCAAGAAGGGTCAAGGTTGATGACGGAGATGACAAATCACACTTCTTCAAATGTTCAATGTGTAATGGTAAAGGTTCTATTACACAATTACCATCAGGTATGAATCCATTATACCCTGTTGAATTTGATGATATTGTTCAGAGCCTTGCTGATGGTGTAGTGCCAGAAGCAAGTCAAGTTATGTTCCCTTCTATGCTATCAGGTGGCAGGGCTAATACTGTTGATAATTGGAATGTTCCTATCAAGAGGGTTGATTTAACTGCGCCATGTCCGATGACAGGCGAATCAATACCTGTATCACCAGCAATTGTAATGCACTTCAATGAATTGTATGCAAGTGAAACTATGCCTCATGGTATGCAAATTGGTAAAGCCAGAACAGGTGTATATCGCACAGTCCAACATCAAACTGTTATCATGCCTTGGATTGAGATATGTGAGCGTAATGGCTTAGATTACTCCATCTATGGTGCTAATTTCGGTCAAGATGCTATCATGCAAATCAAACTCGTTGAAGGCTCTGATACTACAAAGGCTGACCTAATCAATTCTCTAAAGGCAGAGGGCATCTATATGTCATCTGTTGATGAAGAAGGCAACCGAATACCACTATCACAAGACCCACGATCTGTGCTATCCTTTGGTATTCAAATCAAGTCCACATTTGATGGTGCTATTACCTTTACAGGTGTCTGTGAAAGGCTTGCTTGCACTAATGGTATGATTGCTAAAGAAATGATGGCTCTCGCTGCTATTAACCACAAGAATGGCTCTATTGACAAGATTAACTTTGGTGCTATGGCTAAGATTGTCCTTGATGCTGCTATGGCTCTATGGGATGAAATGTTCATGGTTGAGCAAATGAATTTCATCAGTCTAACAGACAATGATGTTGAAAGAATTGCTTTACTCCTTGAAGCCGAGAAACTACTTGTAATGCCTAAACTCGGCAAGCAAGGTCAATTGACAGGTGGCAGAGTATTCAGGGCTATGGTTGAAGGTTGGGCGCACCCAGAGCGTGAATTTGTAGCAGTTGGTGGCGACAACCCCGGTGAAATCAAATCCTTGAATCACCTATACAATGTCTATACAGGTATCTATACTCATCAGCAAGGCACTAATGATAAGTTTGGCTCTGTAAGTGGTGGTAAAGCCATTGGACTTGATGCTACTACTAAGAATCTCAAGAAGGTTCATTCAGTCCTTAGAGATGTTCAACAATCAGCAATTACCGCATACAACAACAGATCTCAAGATGAGCAATCTATGACTCTGAAAGAATATGTCGCAGCATTCGGTATTCCTATGCTTGAAGAAATGCCTCAATTAGATGAGGGCGGTTGGTTGCCAACAATCCACTACCTTGATACTGATGGAAACGCAGAGAAGAGCCACAAATTGAATATGCACTACCATGCACCATTGGTGGCTTGAACGGGCTTAGAGGTCAAAGGAGAAGGTAATTATGGCTATATCTAATGAAGAGCCGAGAATCCCTGTGGAGGTAGTATTCCGCATAGGTGAGAATCCTATGCGTGGTGCTATCACAGGTATGATTGCTCAAAGAATTGAAGATAGTTTAGTTGATCCTGTGTATGCAATTATGCCATACTCTGATATTACTAATGCTGGTTGGAAACAGGCTGACATGGTTAGATGCTTTATTGCTGATGAGAATGGCATTGAAGAAGTGGCGGTTGAATGGACTACAATAGTGCGTGATACTACCCCTGCTACCCCAGAGCAATATGCTGGCTTAGAAGGCTATCTTAGAGAGCATGGATGGGATATTACACCTATCAATGCTAATCAAGTCGATCATGCTACTCGCAAGATGGTTAAGAAAAAGAATCCTCAACCAGATAATAATTTATTCAGCGATTCATCACAAAATGTTGAGGTAATCACAGAGGAATTTGAGATTACTCTTGATATTGTCAATGATGATATTGATTCTCAATCTGGCATTGATAGTGATAAATTCAAGGAGGATTGGGCTTGAGCAGCAGGGCAGACCACAGAACAGGTAAAACCACCTTTAGACAAAGAGATGGTATTTCACAGGTGTTTTGTTATGAATGTAGCACATTATTCAAGTCGCTTGATGGTTCACCATTAGGTCATACAGTTAGAACCTGCTTGAGATGTGGTGCTGAAACCAGCCATGAGATCCCAGAGGGCTTAGGTGAGGAAGAATGATTACCTATCAATCAGTTAATCAGGTATTGCTTAACGAGGATAACCCTCTTTATGATATGTTCAACGAGGAACAATTGTGGTTAGATTTACAGGTTAAAGATGGACTAATTGTTATCATAAGCAATTATCCACACCCTGAAATATCATCATCACAGGCGAGAAAACTCAAGCAATATCTTGAGCCTCATATTGATTCAATGCCTATTTATTTACCCGGTGGGTTGATTGATCACTACATAGAAGGTGAAGAAAAATGAGTCGTTCCTTGGTATGTGGAGATTGTGATACACACATGGATTTAATTCATGGAGGCCACATGATGGTTAAGAGCATCTATCATTACTGTTGCCCTGATTGCAAGAAATGGACTACGCTTGAAGAAGGTGATGAATAATGTCATCAGGCTTCAATGGTATAGTATTCACTAAGAAGCCACAGAAGCGCAAAGCAAAGGCTCTGTGGAATACTGTAAGGAGAGTATCAGGTATGCCACCTTCTATGATGGAATACAGACCACCTAACCGATGGCATATTGATGATGATGGAAACAAGATCTGGCGTAAAACTGCTGAATGGGTGATTCATCATGAAATGGGGAGATTTCTATTCAAGGGTTCAGCCCAGAAAGTAGCAGAGCAAATAGAAACAGAAGGGTTAGAATTAAATTGACTAACTCCTTCGGTTGGTTTGGCGGAATTGCTATGAATATCTTTGTATTATCATTAAGTCCTATCTTGGCTTCAAGGTATATGTGTAATATCCATGTAGTCAAAATGACTCTTGAGTATATGCAAATGCTCGCTACTGTATTGTATCTGTTAGGTTTTACTGCTGACGATCTCAAGAATGCTGGTATTGTCAATAAGTCTGGTAATGCCTATTCTAAGACCCATCAGCATCACCCTTGTGTCAAGTGGCTATTAGAATCAGGTGCTAACCGTTTATGGCTCTGTGAGGCTGCTATTGAGGCAGCAAAGGAGTATGAGCGAAGGAGAGGTAAAGTCCATGCTTGTTATGCACCTATCACTAAAGCAGCGCACTTTATGATCGTCAATGACTTGTTAGAGTCAGGCGAGCCGACTCCATTTGCTCAAGCCATGCCAGATGAATACAAAGTCAATACAGGTAATCTTGATGATGCAGTTAAGGCATACCGGGCATTCTATGTTGCCGAGAAGTCTAATCTCAAAGGAAAACCATCTGAATGGTCGTCTATTACAGACCATAAGGTGTCTAAACCTAATTGGTATATGGAGGCTTTAGTATGAAGGACACATTAAATAGACAAGAGGGTGTCGGAGGCATCATGGCGAAGCCAAAGAAATTGAAATGGTCTGGCAAGAACTGTCCGACTTGTGGTAATAAGACTGTAATGTTTCACATTGTTGAAGATGGTATTGAAATGATAGAATGGCATTGCGGTCATCAAAGAGGAATGGGGCGACCTGTATGAGTAAAATAGAGTTATACAATTGGCAAATTGAAGCAGGTGATGCTATTCAAGATAGTATCGATCAAGGTGATGATGGTGCTGCCGTAGCAGCCATCACCGGGTCTGGTAAAACTATGGTTGCTATTGAGGATATGAAGAAGTGGGAATTTAGACATCCAACAATTCATTGTCGCTTTACTGTTGTTGTTCCGACAAAGGCTTTGGCTATCCAATGGCGAGATGAAATGATTGAGCATGGTGTTGCTCAACCAGAAGAAATTGGTCGCATTGGTGGAGGCTCTATCAAAGGGTGGAAAGAAGGAATTAAGCATAAGGTCAATATCACTACTATTCAATCACTACAAAGAGGAAAGGGTAAATTGCTACAAATACACAATGATGATTATCACTATGTCATTGTTGATGAATGCCACAATCTTAGAGGGGCTAAGAATAGAACCGCTTTAGCAGGTATTCGCACAGACTTTGTATTGGGTCTTAGTGCTACTCCACACCCTAATGATGAAGCAAGACAGATCGTTGAGCAGGTAATTGGTAAAATTGTTTATTCATATCGTTATGCTCAAGCATTGGCTGACGGTGTTATTCCGCCTTTCGTGCTAAACTGTGTGAGAGTTAAGATGGATAGTGAGGAAACCAAAGAGGTTGAAAGGCTATCCAGATCTATCAAAAGATGTATGCAAGATGCTGAATACAATACCAGAGAAGAGAGGAATAGACTTCATGCTATTGCTCGCAATCTGGGTTCACAAAGAAAGAGGATTCTTAACCGTGTCAAATCCCGTTCCCACATGGCATTGAGGATTATGGCTCATCATGGTGATGTTCCCACCTTACTATTCCATGAGTCCACAGAAGATGTTGATAGGTTATCACAAATGACTCCGCATTTGAATGCAGCAGTATATCATAGTAATCACCCTTCTAAGGATTCAGAGTTAGAGAGATTCAAGAATAAGGAAACAAACCATCTATACTCATGCCATGCTTTAACAGAGGGCTTCAATGTTCCCTTTGTTCAAGTGTCTGTAATGATGTCTGGCTCAAATGCACCACTAAGGAGAATACAAACTCTGGGGCGTTCCCTCCGTGGTAAAAGTGATGAGCCTAATCAAGTGTATTTCCTTTACATCGATCACAGAAAGGACATTGAAGGATTGCACAATCTAATTGAAACTGCTGACCTGCCACCAGAGGTAATCAAGCACTATGAGATGACAGAGGATTGGATGAAGGAATTGCCACCACTACCGAGAAGAGAGAAGTGGATTCCTATTTCACCTAAGAATGGTGATGAAAGACCTAAGTGTGATAAGTGCGGAAGAACCTTCAAAGGTCAGGTTGGATTAAATACTCATCATTGTGTGCCATCCAGAAAGGGTTGGAATTGGGAGAAGAGTCTTGAAGAAGTTAAGGATATGACTTTTGATGAGTTTATGAGAGGTTTTTGATATGGTATATACTAATGAAAAATGCAGGTTCGGGCATAAGAAATGCACAGGTAAAGCGGAGATAAAGAACAAACATGGCGTTTATATGTGTAAGGTATGCCATGAAATATGGGTAAAACAACCACCGATTAAAAGAGATAGGCATGGTAATGCTATGCCTGAATTTAGAATACACCATTTTAGTTTCTAATTGAGCGTGGCATCATATACTCAAACCACTATCGGTTAATCATGGCGAACAAAATTAACATGGCTAAACTTGAGAGTCTTGTGAAGAAATACAAGAAAAACACCACAGTATGGAAACATTACAGAGGATCTGGCGGAACAAAAGCAAATGTGCTTTTGGCTTGTGAGGCTCTTAGAAAGGACTTTACTGCTAAAGATTCTATTGAGGCAAATCCACCTAACTTCGTTAAAGTTGCTAAGAAGGTATTGAACAATCAGGCTATGCCAGATGTTCACAAACTTCGTGATAAAGTGCTGGTAAAGATTCAACAGGCTGATAACTTGCAACAAGATCTTGCTAAGAGGTTAGCAGCAGCGCAGGTTGAAAAGAAGGCTCAACAAGAGAAGTTGAAGGAGATAGAATCATTCTTATCATCGCCACAGGCTAAGAAAATTTCAAAGTGGCTTTCTGAATAGGTGTTTCGGGATGAGTAGCAAGTTATACTTAGCCTCATACCGGGGCAGGTTCATGGAACAAGAACGGCAGTATAGATACAGAGCCGAATCATGGAAAGAGGTAATGAGAGAGGTAGTCATAGACAGAGGCACACTTCTGGGTAGTGCCGAGTTTGAGGAAATGTCTGGTGTTGAAAGAGCCGACAAACTATCTAAGATCGATGATGCACTATCACTATGCTATGATAACATTCAGAGGTTGGCAAAGAATAGAGATATTGCTATCCCGGTCAAGAGAGGATTCAAGTATCGTTGCAAGAGGATTAGAGAAAAGGTATCTTCTATGACAGACGATGAGTTAGGAAAGGCAGGTGCTGAATAATGTCGCTTCAACATGGAGTATTATGGGAGGGTGAACATAGTAGGTTCATCATGTCTGTATCTGATCCTTATCATTCAGGTTGGTATGATGTATTGATTGAAATTTATGGTGATGAAGCCGATGCTAAGGAACAAGCCGTCAATATACTAAAAGAGGCGGGATTTTACAGACCGCATGACAATTGGCGAGATTGGGAGAGAGTTGAAGCGACATACATGAAAACACAGGCGGTTTATCATCAAATTAAGGTTAGAAATGATACTAAAGTAAAAGGAGATGAAGAGGAATGAGCGAAGATACAATCCCCTGTCCTGATTGTAGTAATGTAATGGTGGAATGGCTTGAAGGAAAGCATCCATCTGGTGAAGTAAAGAGGCGAGTTAGATGCAAACAATGTCGGAGATGGAAGTGGTTAGATGAGTAATGAAATAGAATTGGACTTAGGTAATTTACCACCACCGAATGAGCAAGATATTATGTGGGCGTGGCGACTTTGGAATACGCTCGCTATCAAAAGCACAGATGGCGCATTTCACGGTCTAAATAGTGAAGGCGGTATATGGGATATGCCCGGTGTTGGTAGGTATAGAAGGACAGGTGCAACAGAATTGACCTTGACTGAAATCCATGCTTCACAAGATACTAATGAGTTAGGTATTACAATGTGGAATAGGCATGATTGGATTGTTTTGCTTGCACACCAGATAGGTTGGGTTGTCATATCCGATCAAGTGCAAAAGGCTGATACAGAAGAGGTATCACCAGACCAAGACGAGCCACCACTTGCACATATTGGTAATGTGTATGCTTGTCCTTGTGGCATGATTTACTCATTACTCGGTGCAGATCCTGATAGGTTGCGAATCAAAGTGAATGATGATGGCGATTGTCTAAATCCTCATTGTGATGTGATTGTTCCTTATCCTCATGCGGGTGTTCTAAACTCTGTTGATGATAGAGCAGTTATTGCTAAGATGCAAGCGCAAGAAGCGATAGTGTCATACGATGAAGAAGAAGGTGCAATCCCTATTCCTATACCAGCAACAGATGATGAAATACCCATAGTTGATATTACATTGACATCAGAAGAAGAATAACCGTAGTTTAATATAGGCTACCCTCTGTGGCTATTGATATGAGCAAGGCAGATATGACTACTTATGTTGAAGGTTTGAATGATGAAGAAATTATGGCATTGGCTGGTGTCGGTTCAGCACTAAAGGTGTTTGGCACAGTCCTTGAAGCGGAATTTGAGAAGCGTAATGGTGTTCTATTAGATTCCGATAGTCGCAAAGAAAATGATGGCAAACCAAGTCATACTGCCAATCCTGTAATTGATATTGATATTCCCGGTGTGTCGTCTTTCATGCTAAGACCGACTACATCTAACAACAAAGCCAGAGGCAACGGTTGGGCTAAAGATGTTGGACTATCAGACAAAGTAAAGACAGGCAATGTGCCTCCGACTTTACTTGCATCTATTCTTGTTGATAAGATTGCTACTATGTTAGGTGGCAACATCAAAGACAGAGCATTGATTGATATTCAAGAGGCTCTTGCTTCTTGTATGACTATTACTGATGGTAAATTCAAGTTTGATAAGAAGCAAGCCCCGCCATTGAATCACCCTGTTGAGGTTGCTGAATGGTTGGATAAACTATCTATGAATTTCATTGGCACTACTGCTGGCGCAAACCATGTCAGCATGGAGGTCATACCTATCCCTCAAGAAACACATTCCCCTGTTGAAGCCCCTGTTGGTGAAACTGATGAACCAGACCTTTCGTTGGCATCCCATCCCGTCAATGATCATCATGTTGCAGAGGCTACTAACGACCCAGAGGAAGAAAGCCCAGATTCACCATCTGGCACTTCCTTCATGGATGCTCAAGTAAATATGCTTCTATTCGGTGGTTATGGTGGTGGAGAATGACTAAGTTGATGTGTGCTTGTTGTGGTGAACCGCACAGGTTTATTGATGAAGATACTCCCGTTGGGTCAAGACCTTTCTGTTCAGAGAAATGTTGGGCTGAATATAACGGTATGGAGATCAAACCAGAAGGCTACTATGGGTTTATTCAAAACTTTAGGGGTGCGTGAAATGACCGATGCTAAATACAATCAAGCCCTTCATAGGAAATTAGATACTTCATTCACACCGGGTGAAGAATTGCACCTTTTGACACAAGATGCTTACGGCCAGCGTGTGCTGAATATCAGGATATTTAGGGTCGCACCTTCAAGAAGCGGTCATACAGGTTATACTCAAAGAGGCTTCTATCTAACTAAAGAAGAAGCCACATTACTACGAGATCATCTAAATGATGTATTAGAAATGGATGAAGCATTTGAGCCGACCCCATCAGGCATGAAGCCTGTGGGTGATACTCTCAAAGGTGGTGGCGAATGATGAGCGATATACCAAGGGCTGGCACTATTGCATGGTATGAATACTATGCAGGTAAAATCGTTGAGTTAGGCGACCACATAGAATTACCAGAAGAAGTAGTCAATGACGCAATAGAATTGTGGGAAGAAGCGATAGGAACATCACGATCTCCATTACCATTGGTTGTTGATTGTCTGTATATTTGTGCTAAACTGTCTGGTAATAGAATTAGTATCAAAGCCATGAAGAGGCACACTAAGGAATTGTGGAGTAAGAGGATTGAGGTATTACCACTTGACAGGCGAAGGAATGAGCGAAGATGGGTATGGAAATTCAAAGACTTCATCATGTCGCTATATCCTGATGAAGCAGCGTGGGAGGATTTTACCGAAGCGTGGCAAGATAAAGTTGTGGATCCCGAATACTTCAATGAAGAGTAGTGAAAGGAGATGCAGGTATTGATTGCTAAGTCCACAGACTTCTCGCACATCGCTGCGAGTTGCCGACAGGCATACAACGGTATCAGGCGACCTGCGATTGTTCTTGAGTCATGTTTCAACATGAACCGCACAGAAATGGTTGAATATATACAATTCTTCTATGAAGATGATAGAGTTGAATACAGATTAACCGATGAGGATTTGAGGGAAATCTTCTATCTATTGACAGATGTATATCCCGAAGAAGTTGAAGATGATCCTGACTTAGTGCAAATCATATCTAATCTATCAAGAGTAAATGAAACAAAGAGTCCATTTAGTCGCATACATTCTCTAATGAAAGGCATACTTGATGCTGATGATAACAGGATAAGAGCCATGCAAATGCGTTCTGTCCTAACCAGACTAACCGCAAGAGATGCCTATTGGGTCATATTGCGGTTGCAGCGTAAAGCCAATCCATTCAAGCGGAGAGATGTAATAATGGCATTGGCTAATGTATTCAATTTACCAACAACCAGATTACAAAGAGCATCGGCTTTTATGCAGTTGCCGATGTTAGCGAAGTATTTGATAGAAGGAAAGGAGATACCTTCAACCCCTGCTATTGGTGATAAAATGCTGATGCCTTTACCTGTTAGGTGGGCTGATGCCAATTTGCCATATACAGATACCTATCTTGAGGTAATCAGGGGCGAGAGGCTAACTTTGCATATTGAGGAAAACCATGCTATGCTAAGAGATCCTAATGGTGATGAGGTTGATGAGGACTTAGGAGTATTCACCACAGACTCATTCCCTGATGGTATCTATGTTGTTGAAAGGGTAGCAGCAGATGATTTCCCAATTAGTGTAGTGGATTATATTCTATCAAAGGACAACATACAGGACTTGACATTTGAGAAGAGAAGAGAGTATCTTGAGGAAAACATACCAGATATGTTCATCAAATCTATATCCCATGTCCGTAATCCGTCAGAGATGAAGAGAAAGTGTCCTAAAAATGGCATTGTTCTGTTGCATAATGGTAGTCAAGTAGTTGATTATACCAATCCCCGTTCAAGTATTGTGCGTTTCAGCACAAAAGCCACAGGAGATGTGTTTAGGCTCATTGGTGGTGTCTGGTTGCATATTGAAGGTCGTGGGCTATGCCTTGCAGGTTGGAGAGTCGCAGCGAGAGATGGTGTTGATGGATATTATGAAGTCGGCACAATTAGAGCCGAGCCTGATCTTGAAAAGAAGTTAGGTAAAATGACTAAAGATGCTAAGGCGTTAGAAGGAGAGGTAGCACTAATGAAGGGTGCTACATTTGTTCAAGTTGATGTTCACTTTACAGATTATGATGATAGAGGTATTGTCATTCAAGGTGTTATTACAGACATAATTGATGATGCAGGTATATCAGATGTAGTGCCTGTTGAAGAAGTTGAATGGTTGGTGGGTGATGATGGAGAAAGATGATTTGACATTGTTGCTTATCGCACAGAATGCTCGCATGAGGATTGCTGCGAGGCTCACAACAAAGCACAAGACCGGGTATCAAATAAGACCTGAATGTGATTTGTTTGGTCGCAATAAGATACCAGAAGATGCAGTTGAGTTTTTGGCTCGGCAGGGGCTACCAGCACAGAATAGATATACACAAACCCCACACTTAAACAGGCTATTGCGATTACTCAAACCATATCAGCACTTCACTAAAGATCCGCAGGGATTAAATGATGTGGCTAATCACATCGGTAGTCTGCGTTCTGTGAAGAACCATGAAGATGTGAAGAAAGTATTGGAGGAATTAGATGCCGTTATTTGATGTAGTCAAGGAGGATATTGATTTCTTTGAGGCGTGTCCTAATGCAGATCCATATCTTGATAGCGATGAAAAACTAAACTCATTCCATGTCGCCAGAATGTATCTAAAAGAAAGGGATAGAGTTAGGGTATCTCATGCCATTAACAATGCGAGCATGGGAATGAAGTTTTACATGACTCTCCTAATGAATACGGTTGAGCCACAATATCAGCAGGGAGTCATGTTCGCAGCGAGAGAGTTGTATAAGAAAGTGCCAGAGGATTTACTATCCTCCGTAATAGCATTCTCACACCCCGGTGGTAGCCATGCAAGAATCAAATTCCCAGAGAAATATGACAAAATACCCACGAAACTGTTGGGTGATTTGGGGTTAAGGTCTGATCAATTAAGTTGGTTTTACAGGTTGAGAGAGAACGAAGCCTTCATTCGGCTGATGGCAGGGAACATTGAACCAAAGCATAGAAAACATATCCCCCTATTTGATACCACACTACTCAAAACTAAGGCTAAAAGCAATACTGAAAGCCTGTTTAGTAAGAAATGGGAGGCTAATCAATGATGCCGAACCTTTTATACACTACTCCCTATTGGCATAGGTGCAAGCGGAGGAATTTGTTATGAGTCAGTTATGGATTAAACATAGACCAGATACCCTATCACACATGGTGGGGTTAGATAACCTAAAGAAAGATGTTCCCGGTTGGATTGTCTATGAAAAGAATAACTTTGTCTTGCGTTGTGGTGGTGTTATCTTTTCAGGTAAGCCGGGAACAGGTAAAACAAGTGCAGCGAGAGCGATAGGTAAAGATGCTCTTGGATCTGCGTTTGAGGCAAACTACCATGTATTCAATGCCTCTGACGATAGAGGAATACAATTCATTAGAGATAGGCTGAAAGGTTTAGCACAACAGAAGGCTATTAACTCCACATTCAAAATTATTAACTTAGATGAAGCCGATGGTTTGACTAAAGATGCACAAGATGCTTTGCGACAAATCATAGAAGAAACTTCATCACATACCCTATGGATTCTAACTTGTAATAGGGTGTCAAAGATTATCCCTGCCTTGAGATCAAGGCTACCGACATACAGTTTCAATCCTCTTGATGAAGATGAATCAGAGGCTTTCCTTGCAAGTGTCATTGAAGAAGAAGGGCTACCAGCAAAGTGGGTTGAGGATTTACCTGCTCTTGTTTCTAAGTGCAAGGGTGATATGAGAGCGTGTCTAAAGACATTACAGATATGCAATCCTGATGAAGATGATGGTCTTAAATCACATCTTAGAGAGGATAATGCACTAATACATGATTTACATCAAACGCTAATTCAACAAGACTATGAAAGTAGTCTGTCTATTGCAAATGACATTGTGAAGTCAGGGTTGAACCGTGAAGATATAATTACAGTTTTACATAATTCATTGTTATTTGAATTTCAAGATGGTGGTTTAGGTATTGCCATTGTATTGAAACGCCTGTTGATATTAGGTCAATGGGCTGCTAAGTCGCCAGATTGGACTTCTGGCGATCTCCTATTCCTCCATGCAATGATTGGAGATTATCACAACAGAGGTTGATTAAATGAGTAATAGAGATACAGGAAACGAATGTTTAGAAGAAGCCAAATCCATTCTTGGGTTTGAAGAGATTGACGAAGCAAGCCTTGCATTTGGCTCGTGGATGAAAGAGAATTTCCCAGAGATGTGGGAAGAAGCGGGTAATACTGCTGCTAACCTTGACGATGAGGATTTCAACCACTTTGCTGATATGTTTGTATGTTCAATTGGAAGAAGCGCAGGTGGATCAGGTGGCGGTAGTGGCACAGAATGGTCTGGTATGGTTATTGGCTTTGAGCGCAGATTTGACATGATGGAGAAGAAGCGCAACATGGCTATTGATGTGGCTACGGCTGACATAGGTATGGCTATCAAAAACGGTTTCAATTACAATGGCAAGAAGTGGGGCATTGGGCGTGTCTATCCAGAAGATGGTGTTTGGAAAGTTGAACATTCTCAAGGCACATTCATTTCTAAGGAGAAAGCCGATAGTAGTCCTAATTGGCTAATCCCTCTCAACGAGAGAGTTAAGATTGCAATTCTAAAACCAGACAATACTCCCGGTATGGCGTATGGTGTCAAGTCCGTATGGGTATTTCATGGTAATACACAGGAGAAGTTTTTGTCCGAAGGGCCGAGAACAGTTATCCTTGAAGGTTCATGGGAGGCAGCAAAGACTGACTTCGATCTATGGCGACCTATCACGGTGCGTGGAGAGATTGATGAAGAAGGTTGGAATGGCTCTGGTGCTACGCTAACAGTTAGCAATCCAAATGTGGTCTATGGATATGAATGGATCCCAGAAGGAAAGAAGCGAGAAGCAGCAAAGGCACTATTTGCACCAGAACAGTATTTGGCTACAACAGGTGATGCTTGTATCAATCTAAAAGATGTCATTGACTACCACGAGGATAACAAGAAACCTGCTTATGTGGATAAGAATGGAGTCCAAAGATACAATGGTGCATTGGTCTGTGTTGTTGGTGGTGTAATGGATATTAACCACGAGGGTAAAGAAACCCAATGGGATTCAACAGGCAGGGATTTCTATCTATCAATTAGTAATCAGGTATTGCGAAGGGAAAACCCCAATGCAAGAGTCGGTGTCAAAGTTAGTGGCGTATTGCATGACGACCACCATGCTATGGAGATGAAGAAGAACGGTGAATGGGTCAAGTTTGCTCGTGGTTCTCGTGTCTGGGTAGTTGGTCGCACTAATGTCTATCAAACCACAGACGGTGAAACAAGAGCCAATGTTGAGGCAGTTGGTATCTATGCCGTTCCTAAGAAATCTATTCCGTATCAAGAGCCATCGGCTGACTCTAATGATTTAGGCAACCTAAATGGCTTCGGTGTCGGGGGTGATTATTGATGGGAACAGGATTCTTAGACGGATTTGAGCCAAAGAAGGGTAATTTTGAACCAGAGCCAAAGGGCAAAGGAAAGAAGGCTTCTAAGGCTAAGACAAAGCCAAATACCACTAAGGTAGTTGAAGAGCCTGTTGTTCAAGGAACACAGGTTGTTGATGATTCATTTGATGCTGACAATGCAAGAGAAGCAAAAGCCTTGCAACCAGATCCTATCGTTGAAGAACCTAAGCAACAAAAGACTCAAGCATTACCTAATGCTAATTCCGCTATTCAGCGTATGATTGCATCAGCAAGAGTCCAAATGCCAGCAAAGCACAATTATGTCCTTGCAGGTATCGCTGGCCCACCTAAGTCTGGTAAAAGCGGTGGTGTCCTTGATAGCCGAACCAAAGAGGAAATCAAGAACGGTGCTGAAATAGCACACCTTGACTTTGATATGGGTGGTCTATCAACAGTAGCAGCGCACCATAGCGACAGTCCGGGCATTCTTGTATTCAACCCTTGGGAGTTTAATTATGACTCTGAAACAAATGATTCTTATGATTTCCCTGCTACATACACAAAGACAATCAATCTATTGAAAGGTCTGTTAGAGCAGGTTGAGTATCAAAGAGCATACTATTCCGAACATGGTAAAATGCCTAAGCCTTATCTCAAAACTGTGGTGTTTGATGGTGCAGATCAATGGTTGCACATCTGTGAAACAGTAATGAAGATTGAGGACTTAGAGTTGGGTGCTGATGGTCTTGATGCAGCAGTATATCTCCGTCAGCATGAGAAGGGTGATGCTAAGAAAAAGAGCGTTAGCCGATTCAATTGGAATCTAAGGACTATCAGATACCAAACTGCCATTCACCTATTGCGTGAGTTGTGCCGATTGGGTGTGCATTGTTATGTTATCACACACATGAAACCCGGTTATGACTCATCAGGTAATGAGGTCGCAGGTGCTGATAAACCTAAGTGGCATTCCGATACAGAGGGTCAATTACAACAGGTCATCTATACCGAATTAGAAGAAGAGCGTAATGAATTGGGCGAATTAACAGGTGTTGTCAAAGCATACGGTGTTGTTGTTGCTAACCGCACCAGCCTTGCATCACCAGAGCGTTTCCTTATCTTTGAGCGTAATTCCGATGGTGGAGTATGGCATGGTTGGCCGGGTATTGCAGAGGGCGACTTTACAGGGGGTGTTGAATGATGACTAAGATGAGCGTAAATCAAGGTCTATTCCTAAACTTCCTTAGAGGCTTCGCAGGTATGGAGGATATTGTCATTACAGTATCAGAAGAAGGCTATCGTGCATCAGGCACTATGGAACGATCATACTATGTTGAAAAGTGGGTTGAATACAGAGATGGTGAATCTTGTGATGAAGCAGGTAGTATTACTATCGGTCAATTAGAATTGTTCAAAGCACTTGTAGCAAGTTGTGGCACAGGCATTATGTCTATTTCACAAGATTATGATACTATCCGTGTCCGTAGCGAAGAAGCCGACTTTACCATTCCGACAATAGCGGAGGCTAACTCTCAACAGGGTGTTGAAGTTGTAGCCGATATGGTAAAACTGTCAAGTGCTGACAATTGGGATAAGTTTGGCGAAGCCGACATTCAATTCAATTCAACCTATGAAGCGGATAAGTTTCAGCAATTGAAGAATGCAGGTAAAGCAATCCAAACAGGTGCATTGTATTCCGTTGAAATACAACAGGACAATACATTGTTGCTAACTGTTGTTCGTGATCAGATACGCTTCTCGGTGGATTTAGATGCCGATGAATTTTCAGTCTTTGAAGCAGGGGAGAATGTAATCCTCTGGTTCGGAAAGTGGCTTATGGATGCTCTCAAGGCTATGCCGGGTAAGGGAACAGTCCGTGTGCTTGGTGGTGCTGATGCACCATTGATAATCAAGCATGAAGCCCCAGACAATGAAGCATGGGGAACACTATGCGTCATTGCACCCCGGCAAGAGTCGGGGGATAATGCGTGATTATTGAGGCACTTGAACAAGATACATCAATGGATATTTTTCTCCGCTTTCGTGATGAAACGGGGAATGTGATGGAGAAAATTGTTGAGAAGGTTGAACCGTATTTCTATGTCCGTATGGAGGACATTGATGACATATTGCAGAGGTTTGAAACATCAGGATTGCAATATGGAGTTGGTTATGAAACAGGTGGCTATTGGGCTTTCAATCCCGATGACCCTGAAAACCCTATTGAATTGATGATGATTACTTGCAGTAAAACTTCTGATGTTAGAAGGCTGCGAGATTTGGCTATGGAATCATGGGAGGCTGATGTTGATTTCAAGGACAGGTATCTTATTGACAATGTTCCCTTAGAAGATATGCCAAATTGGTATGACTACATGGTTAGAGCAGGTGGCTTCGATCTTGAATGGAATAGAGATGAAGAAATAACTGCTATGGGTTTCACCACAAATGGTGAACAAGTCCATCAATGGGCTTGGCATCCTAATTTACCACAAATCAATCGGTCATGGATTCAACCATATTGCTTCTTCTTTGAAAATGAAAAAGAAATGCTCATTCATTTTGCTGATTACTTCTCGGACTTAGATCCAGACATCATCACAACATGGGCGGGTAATCGTGCTGATTGGCCTATGATATACAAGCGATACAGGTTTCATGAATTAGATTTGGATTGGTTATCTTCAATACCTAACAGACAATCTGGTATGACTCCACCAATGAAGCCATTACCGAGAGATGGTTCATATCAAGAAGGCACACAAGTTGTGTTAGGTCGCTTAACATTAGATTTGGCTGACAGGAATCATGGCTTTGAGCGTGTATGGAAAGATAGTGGCAACGGTCAATTAGGAGATAGAAGATTGGGTTCTGTTGCTAAAGAAGCATTCCCCGATAATCCCGAATGGTGGAAAGTGGATTTTGAGAATGACCCAGAGTTAGAAGGTAAATGCGATAACCACCACGATCTATGGCTACACCACTTCAACAAATTCCTTCAATACCATAGGGGAGATGTGCTACTAACAGATAGGTTAGACCGAGCATATCATGTTGGGAGATTCTTTAGTGCTTTACAGGCGGTTTGTGGCGTATCATACAAATCTGTATTTACAGTTAGTAAATTCGCCAGAGGTCAATTGCGAAGGCGAGCCAAATACAAAGCCCCATCAGCAAATTACAATTTACAGAAGCAAGGCTATCCCGGTGGCTTTGTATCAAAACCAAAAGGTGGTCGGCATCACAATGTAGCGGTTCTTGATTACAGAGCCATGTATGCTGAAATACAGAGGGGAGGAAATATCAGTCCTGAAACAAGAAGGAATGCACCGGGCAAAGACATCAAGCAATTACCCAACGGAACATATTGGTATCAAGGTAAAGTCGGCATATTGCCACAGTTGCAAATGGATTTAGCCGATGCTCGCAATAAAGCGAAGGCGGAGATGAAGAAGCATGAGGCAAGTAGCAACGAGTATGCAGGTTTCAATGCTTTGCAGTTGGCGTATAAGAGAGCAGCAGCGAGTTGCTATGGTCTGATGGGTATGGAGGGCAACGGTGAATCCGATATGGTAGTTGCATCAACAATCACATTCATGGGGCGTAGCCTTGTTGAGAGGTTAATGGAAATATGCGGTGAAATGGGTTATGAGCCACTTGCGGGTCATACGGATAGCGCATACATCGGCATAGGCGATGCTGACGGTGATAAAATTGCTAAGGAATTAACCAAGCGCATACAAGAGGAATATGACTCTGATCGGTTCGTTGTTGAGTTTGAGAAACTAATGAGGTCATGGGTCGCAGCGAATGATAAGAAGAATAGAAACTTCGGTTGGTGCATACACCCAAAAGAAGGATTACATTGCACAGGTTTTGAATTGAAGAAAAGTAATGCAGCATCCATCACAAAGCGTGTGCAAGAAGAAGCATTCATTTCATTGTGTCGTGATGATGGCGACAGAAAAGCGATTGATGATATTGTATTCGGTGCTATTGATGAAGTGAAGAATGGCAACATTAGCGTTGATGAAATCACAATGTGGGGCAGGTTAAGTAAAGATCCAGAGAAGTATGGTAATGGAAACTTCTGGGGTGCAGCAGCCAAATACAACAAAAGGAATGATAACAAATTCAAATCGGGTGATAGCGTTCCTCACATTTACACCACAAAAGGCATAGAAGCATATCAAACAGATGAAGATGCTAAGAAATTGCGAGTTGATTGGACTACTGTTATATCTAATCAAATTATAGCCCCTGTTGCGCTCATTTACGATGCAATGGGATGGTCGCAACCAGACGCATCGGGGGCGAGAGCCAAGCCATTATTTTAGGTGATATTATGATTACACACAAGCCTCCGAAAGCATATCCAATACCAAACCATGAGGGTCTATTCTCATGTTATGATTGGCATCCAGACATGGCTGACAATATACTACCCAGAATGAGCAAATCATCTGTTATGTCGGACTTCGGCTTCTGTCAGCAACAGTATGGAATCAAGAGAATCATTGGTATGAAAGAGCCACAGAACGATGCTATGATTAGAGGAACGAATGTTCACGACTCGCTTGAGTATTTCTATGATAATGTGGATATTGAGAAGGCTTCTGATATGGATCAAGAACAGTTGCGGATTTACTTCAAGAGTTGCTTTGGCAAACCAGAAAACGCAAGAGAGCCACAGGAAATGTGGCATTTAGATGAGGACTTGCATATTGACAGGTTATGTGAAGCAGAGGTTCAGCGTTTCATGGTATGCGACCCACAATACTTCTTGCCAACGGGCAACGAGTTAGAAGTGGATTTGGTTCACGAGATAGAAGTGGATGGCATACCACAAAAGATACATTTCAACGGATTTATTGACAGAGTATTCACTAATCCTGATGGGTCGCTTCATATCCATGAATTGAAAACAGGTAAATGGCTCAAGAATGGTAAAGTCAGCAAAATCAAAGAGGAAACTATGCGAAAGGAAATGGCGTTCTATGTTTGGCTTCTAAACAAGACCGACCCATCATTGAGGATTACTCATTGGGGTTGGGATCATACAGGTGGTGATGAGATATTCCGCCATGTTGAACCATGCAGGGTTGAAGAAATCCAGAAGATGATTGCACAAATGCAAGACTGTGTTAGAAAGCATAGGAAATACAAGGGAGATGGCGACCTTTCACCGTTCAACCTGTTAAATCCGGGCGCACAGTTTAGGATATGCGATCCTTGGTGTGCGGTCAAAGAGTTTTGTCCGAGATATGCGGAGGCTGAAATATGAAGGATTTGCAGGTTTTGATTGGAGATTGTAAGGAAACGCTAAGGCAGTTGCCAGACAAAAGCGTTCACACTTGTATAACATCACCACCGTATTACGGATTAAGGGATTACGGAACGGCTGAATGGGAGGGTGGAGATCCTGATTGCGAGCATTCAATCAGCCACTTTACAGACCCAAAGAAGCCAAATGTGGATAGGCCATCACGAAAGCCAGAGGATAGGAAGGTTTGCAACAAGTGTGGTGCTATCAGAACCGACAGTCAAATTGGTTTAGAAGATACCCCAGAGGAATTTATTGAAAACTTAGTTGAAGTATTCCGAGAGGTTAAGCGTGTATTGCGTGATGATGGCACACTATGGTTGAATTTAGGCGATACCTATTGGGGCGGTAAAGGCGCAAGCGGTCAAATATCAGCCGATAAGCAAGAAGCCAGAACAAATACAATAAGCACAAAGCATTCTCATGTCGGTGGTTCTAAACAAACAAGGCCGACAGATAGGACACACGGTATCATCAAACCGAAGGATTTGATTGGCATACCTTGGATGGTTGCCCTTGCACTAAGGGCTGATGGTTGGTATTTGCGACAGGATATAATCTGGCAAAAACCAAACCCCATGCCTGAATCTGTTAAAGATAGATGCACAAAGGCACATGAATACATTTTCTTACTATCCAAATCTAAGAAATACTACTACGATCATGAAGCAGTAAAACAGAGGACACAAGATACGGTTCAAGGTAAAAGAGGTCAAACGACATTCAGAAACAAAACCGAATCTATGCTAAAAGACAGGACTTGGGAACATCATTACTCCGTATTTGGGAAACGCAATAGGCATTCAGTATGGAAAGTGCCTGTTAGACCGTTTAAGGAGGCACACTTTGCAGTATATCCACCAGAATTGATTGAGCCTTGCATACTCGCTGGAACATCAGCAAAGGGTTGTTGTTCCGAATGTGGAGAACCATATAAGAGGTTGATTGAAACTAAGCGACCACCGACAAGACAGGTAAATGCAAGGGATGTTCCCGGTCAAGAAAGGCATGGTTCTCTCGGTGTTGAAAGATTTGACGAGCCTATCAAGACTACAACAATTGGTTGGGAATTAAGTTGTGATTGTAATGCTGATATTGTGCCATGCACAGTTTTAGATCCGTTTGGTGGCTCTGGAACAACCGCAGCAGTTGCACTAAAACACCAGCGACAAGCGATATTGTGTGAGTTAAATGAAGATTATGTTGATATTCAACCATTAAGAATTGAAAAGATTAGTGGCAGAGTTGAGGGGCAACAGACATTGTTTTGAGGGGTAATTATGGCGAGAGAATTTGCAGACGATGTGTATAACCCACAATTCTCCTATGATAGATCATGGGCGAGTATTGAGGATATGCTTGAAAAAGCCGAGAGAAAACAGAATAAACATTACATGGCTATGCAGGGTTGTAAAAAGAGCGAGCGTATGTTTCACATGAGAAACTACAAGGCTCTTGAGGGCGTTGTCAAGTCATTGAGATGGGTGCTTGGAGATAAAGACATAGAACATCCGTTGGAGTAGTGATAGAATGACATACGAATTGATACATGGCGATTGCATCAAGGTTCTCCGTGAAATGGAGGACAATAGTGTTGATGCAGTTGCCAGCGACCCTCCGTATGGCATTGAGTTTATGGCTAAGAAATGGGATTATGATGTGCCTTCTGTTGAAATGTGGAAAGAATGCTTTAGGGTATTAAAGCCCGGAGGCTATTTACTATCCTTTGCGGGTTCACGCACATATCACCGTATGGCGGTGAACATTGAAGATGCAGGGTTTGAAATCCGTGATCAGATAATGTGGATTTACGGGTCTGGTTTTCCGAAAAGCCTCAATCTCAAAGATGATTGGGAGGGTTGGGGAACGGCTCTTAAACCAGCGCACGAGCCTATTGTAGTCGCTCGCAAGCCCTTCAAGGGAACAGTAGCCGAGAATGTGCTTGAGCATGGAACAGGGGCTTTGAACATTGACGGTTGCAGAGTTGGTAATTTGGTTCAAGATACTTCAAGGAACGGGCGTAGTAAAGAAGTCCATGCTACTACTGTGTTTCAGGCTCGTTTGGGTGAAGAAGTTGATGGCAAAATTACAGTTGGTCGCTGGCCTTCTAACATTATTTTTGATGAAGAAGCGGGTGCTATGCTTGACGAACAAAGTGGAACGAGCAAATCAACCGTTAGGCCACCAACAGGTAAAGGAATACTTGACCCAGATAAAGGTTGGAATAACAATTCAATGACAGACAAAACCATACGGGGCTTCAACGATTCTGGGGGCGCATCACGATTCTTTTACTGTGCTAAAGCGAGCAAACAGGAGAGAGATTTGGGCTTAGAATCATTTGAAGATGGCAAATCAAGAAAGTGGCGTGATGATAAGGGTATGAAATATACAGGTAGCGGTAATTTACGAGATGAAACAGGGAAAAACATACACCCAACAGTCAAGCCTGTTGCCTTGATGAAATACCTATGCCGACTCATCACACCACCTAACGGTGTTGTCCTTGACCCATTCATGGGATCTGGCACAACGGGCATAGCAGCAGCCACAGAAGGTTTCAATTTTATTGGTATAGAGCGTGAAGAAGAATACATTGAGATTGCTCGCCATAGAATAGCACATTGGGTTGAAGAAAAAGAAGAAGTCCTTAGAGAAAAGAGAAGGCAAACTACACTATTTTGAGGCGATAACATGACGGCACACATCTTTAGGCATTTTCCCAGAGAAGTGGATATGCGTAAGCGTAAGGTGGTGCATTCAATGGAGGAATTGCAGCAGTATGTTTCCGCTACCAATGGCGGTGATAATCTAACTACTACTGTGTATGGGTTTAGAGATCTCAAGCCAAGCGGTCATAGAGGCGAATACAATACCGCAATCATACCGCACTTTGTCATAGACATGGATTATGAGAGGGCTATGTCAAACCGCACAATGGAGGAAGCGGGAGAAAGAACCCTCCATGAAGTGAACATGGTTCATCAGCATTTGTTGTCAAACGATTGGAAACACGCCATGTTCTTTACAGGTGGCGGGGTGCATATCTGGGTCAATCTTGACAGGACATACTACCCTGTTGGTTCAGAGATGTCCGACATATTGGTTGCGGGTCGCAAGATGATAACCAAGTGGGTCAAACAATGGGATTTGACTACATTAGACCCCGTTGTGTCGTTTAGACCAGACAGGCACATTCGCATTCCTAACACATTCAATTTCAAGCGTGGGCTATGGGGTATGCCTCTATCCACAGAGGACTTGACAGGCGGTTGGAAAACCATCATCAAGAGGGCTAATCACCCACATGGAGGCATGAAGATATATGGGTCAAACGGGCTTGAGATGGAGGTATTGAAGCGTGATCCGAGCAAGCCGTTTGAAGCAGAGGAAATAGACTTGAAGATGGAAAAGGTTGGCTCTATCTCTGTTTTACCATGTCTTGCTAACGCAGCCTGTGAAGTGGGTGGCAACCCACCGCATGAGGCTCGTGTGTATCTAACAATGTATCTTCAAGATAGGCTACGGTCATTCGCAAGACCGCCATCATCTTCATCGGTATCTAAAGATAGTATCAAGAAATCAATTATTGCATTCATTAGAGATTTGAATTGGTCTGATTTTAATGACGAAACCACCACAAATCAAGTCAATCATGCAGTTGATAGGCAATACCTATCACCGTCATGTCGGACTCTTTATGAGAAGGGTTATTGTCTGGGGAAATGTCCTATGTATGATGGAAGCGGGGGTGTCTAATTATGAGTAAAAAATCCAATTGGAAAATCAATTTTTCAATTGAAAAAATCATTGTCAATGGAAATGAAAATCCAATTGAAAAAACACAGGTGATAAAATGCGATTGACTATAACTTTTTGCCAGAAGAAGGGGTGTAATAACATCATTAGATCAGGATTTAGATTTTGCCACAAGGCTAATTGTGGCAAGACAGAAGAAGTATCGGAGGAAGAATAGATGACAGATGAATTAGAGAAAATAAGGGCAGAGAAATTAGCAGCGTTGGGTCAAAAGATTAACGATGTTGAGAAGGACTTTGAAGATATACAGGCGTTGAAGAATGAATTTACATGGGCTGACTTTGGCTATGACGAACCCGAATGGGGCGTTAGAGAAAGTCAAGATGTTCCTAACGCATTTGAAGTATGTCAAAAGCGACAGGTGGTTGCATTGACACAATCCCTTGAATGGGGTATGTTGGTGTCTGATCTGCTTAACAGGGCTAAACTTGAGGAATTGATTATGACAAGGGGGGCTAACAATGACGAAAACTGAACCAGATACATGGGTATTCACTTGTCCTGACGGCAACGAGTATCATGTTGGCGACATCATACCTATGCACAGAGCAGCCGAAGGTATCATCTTCGGTGAAGAAGTTGTTAGAATAGCCTGTCCGGGTTTTCCCGGTGCTACCGTAATCAATGAAATTACAGGTGAGAGTATAGAAATACCTGCCATACCCCCAAGTAAAGATTGCTTCTTTGTTGGCCCTGAATCACAGGGTTGGCGTTGGCAGTATGCAAGAAGTGCAATCATGCACCACAAAGCGCATGAGGCATTTGAACAGAAGCAGTTGTTGAAGGCTCTGGGTAATTTAGATGAGGAAGGTGTGCAAGATGAATAAGATTCTATTTATTGATAACAGAGAACGGTCTGGTCTTGAGGCTTTGGTGAAGAAACACGCAGAAAAGGCTAAGATTGAATGGGAAACCAAACAGAACCTAATCACAGACTATTGCTACGGTCAGGTTGCTATTGAAGCAAAGACCATGCAAGATTACTTTCAATCACTACAAAGCGGTCATTTACAATCACAATTAGAGAACATGGATGATAACTTCAACCATGTAATCTTGGTTATTCACGGAACAATAGACAAGTATGTGCGTCAAATGCGAAAGCGGGGTAATAGGACACCATACTCAAGGATTGAAGCCATGTTCATCGGCTCGTTAGCCAGATTTGATGTGGACTTTGACATTACTATCATGCACTTTGATACTACTTCGGCAGCAGCCCGATGGATTGTCAAGCGTTGTGAGAAAGACGGCACACTTGGTAGCGCATCAACCTTTAGGCGCATGAGGCGAACCACAAGCGAAGATCTAAGAATTGATGGTCTAAGGGCTATGGGTTGCAGCGAGGCTATTGCTAAGAAACTGATTGCTGAATTTGGCTCTCTTATGGAGATAGGTTCGGCTTCTGTCAAGGAATTGATGAAGATAGAAGGCGTTGGTAAAATAAGAGCGAAGGCAATCACAGAGGCACTAAATAGTGAGAGTCCTGTGATAAAGGAGAAGGTAAAGATCACATCAGCATAAATGCTTATGTAAAGGAATATGTTGGGTAAAAATCCGAGGGGTGAAATGATGGCAATAGAGATGAATGCGGGGTTAAATAGTATAACAAACACACAGAGAAAATGGTCTGATTATGCAGTTGTGAACGGTAATCAAACAGGTTCACAATTCATTAGAGGCTACATTGAGCGATTCAATACGGTATCATTTTTCAATGAATACGCAGGGCTTCTATCATACTTCTTTGCTATGGGTCAATTGGCTGCGCCATTTGTCCGTATTCCTATTCACGGAACATACATAGATTGCAGGGTTCACACATATTGGATTCAGCAATCAAGGACAGGTAAATCAATCGCATGGGAATTTACAGACAGACTGTTAGAGAAACTTGACATCTCTTCTGACTCATTTACGGCAGGTTCAGACGCAAGACTAATCGGAACAATAGACAGGCAACCTGTTTTAGATGACAATGGGCGACCAACAGGTGAATACAATGACATTGTTGTTGAGGGGCTTCTAAATGGCTACAAAACACTACTGTTTGACGAGGCTTCTATTCTATTGAATGATGCAAAGGCACACTTCTCGGATAAGATTCTATACTTGCAACAGGCTATGGCCCCGTTAGGGTCAAGAACCAATGTATTGGTTAAGCACTTGGTTGGTGGTTCTGTTAGGACTCCTTCTGGTGTTTCATTGTGGATGACTACATTCCCACCAAAAGACATTATGGATCATGTGCTTGACAAAGGTTTCTTTCAGCGTGTATTCCTATTTCAAAACGATGTATCTCTTGAGCAAAGACAGACAACAAGCGAACACCGTATGTCTGGTGCATACCGAAGGGTGTCAAACACTATCATGGATTATGAAACACTTGCCGATTATATGCAAGAATGTGTTGATTTGGTTAGAGAGCGACTATGGGATGCTATGGGGCTTGAAGTGGAACATGAAGAAGTTAGAGAGCGAAATGAAGATGGTGAATTAACAGGACAGATTATCACCGTTCCTGTATCAAGAGAAGTCCAATGGAATAACATGAGCGCAGGGGCAAAAGAAGATGCTGCTATGGAACACGCTTATGATATATTCTCGGTATCACCGGGTTATGAGGCAGCCGTTCTAAATGCGGTTGATGATTACTATGGTTTAGTCCATAGTGTATCAAGCGAAACCATTAGAGAAACCGCTATGACATTCGTTCCTAACATTGAAAACTACACACTTATCTTCTCTAACTTGATTGCCATTACAATGAAATCATCTGTAATCACAGAGGATCATGTGATGATGGCAAGTGAAATCATCTATGATAATATGCACAATCTAATCATCTGGCTTGAACAGAAACAGAATTTCAAGGACAAAAAGCGACTTGCTGGTGAAAGAGCAGCATGGATGCAAGCATTCAACCAATTACAGAAGTTTGTTGATGAAAAAGACGGAAAGGAGAAGGTTAAGCAAACCGAGTTGTTAGCGACATACGCAGCACAACAAAGTATTGCCAACATTACGGCACAGAGGCGATTCAAAGCCCTTAGAGATGGGGGTCAGGCTATCGTTAGTCGTGCAGGTAGCGAGAACGGTGGTTGGAGAAACTATGTTATGTTCACATGGGGTGGTTAAGTGGGAATAAATTGCTGGTTTTGTGGTGGTAAAATGATATGGCAATCAGATGCAAATTATGATGAGGTATTTGCCGAAGGTGATGGGGTAGTAGCATTTCTAACCTGTTCATCATGTAATGCCGAAGCAACATTTTCATTGAAGGAAGGAGATGAAGGTAATGATTAAAGGAATAGCAGTAATTTACAATACAGACATAAACGATGAGTTTGATGTTGAGCGAAAGATAAGAATGATAGCAGTATGTAATGATAGAAATGATGTTATGTTGTTTGCTGACTTTGATGAAGAATTAGGTGCTATCAACCGAAAGACTGTTGGTTGTCATGTTTATGATCTTGGTGAATGCCAATGGAAAGATGAGTTTGGTAATGCCGATATATCAACACTAATTGGTTATGATTTGCATGATACTCTAAACGGCAACACCTTTGACATTCTCCATGAGGTTAAGAAAGTTAGTGCCGATTATTTACAAAACAACGGCAAAAGGTTTGCACTTGAGGATTTACTTAGGTGGAATGGGATAAGAAGCAAGCCTATGATGTTGCTTGATAACATTAGAAAGGAAATGGCATACAAGAAAGGTGCTTTACACAAGGTAGCCAAAGTAGCAATCAATGAAGCAAAGATGTGCCTCAAATTATATCAGAAAGTAATCAAGACCAAGAAAGTTAGGTTTTTAGACGCTAATACAGGAAAGAAACCAGCCTGTGTTGTCAGTTGGGGTGAGTTTGGTGAGGAAGAATGAGCAAACCAGACAAGGGAGTCGGACAAGTCCGAAAAATGTTCATACCATGTCCTTATTGCGACAAGTGGGCTTGTGTCAGACATCTCGTTTGCCATCATTGCGAAACCCCCTTGCTACCAAAGGACTTGGATCCATACAGAGAAGAAGTCAGCACCAGAAGGTGGTAAAATGAGTATGTGCAAGGAATGCGGTCATGCGATTAGTGTGAGGAATACAAGAACATCAAGAAGCAAAAGAGAAAGCATTTGCGGTAAATGTTATCTGCATCGTAAGGCGAAAGAGAGAAAACTCAAGGGTTTGGCTTAGAATAGCCTTCTTTGCATTTCCGACATATCAACAGTATTTGGGAAATTTCTCAAACCAATCATCTCAACCTTTGCTTCTTTGTTGCCTTTTGGTTTCCTAAGCCAAGGGTGTATTGTCATATCAGCATCTTGTGCAGCATCTATGAGATTATACATAGGTTCACCGTCTTTGTCATACATATAGTTGGAATAAATGACCGGGCCTTCTAACTCTGACGCTATACGCAGGGTATCTCTTTGCAAATCATCAAAGGTCTTGCCCTGCAATTGCTCTGCCGAACCGCCATAAGAAATATCTCTCCCCTGATATGGTGGATCTAGATAGGTAGTGTGCTGCGGTGTCAAAAACTCTGATGTTTGTCTTAAATCACCTGTGTGTATATCAACATCTTTCAATCTGGCAGCATAAGGGTCAAGGTTGATTGAGCCAACATCGTGTGGCATATATCTAACGCTTGAACTTCTAAATGAGCCTTCTGCATTAGGTATCTTGATTTTCCCCTCTGTGTATGGAACGGCAGGTTTTTCACCCCAATCTTCATAGGAAAACATACCATCTCTGTATTGAAGGTTTGAACCAACCAGCAAATGAGCAAGCCTCATCAAATCATCATCGTCTAATTTTTCACCCATCACATCTCTCCGATAGCGTATTTCATTCAATTCATTCATCATACGCACTTGATCATCATAATCTTGGGCTATATTCACATCACCCATGCCCTGTTGTAGTTGTGTCATAAGATTCGTCATATCTGGGTTAATATCGCCATATAGACCCCTCCCCTGATTCATTCCCAAAATGTATGAACCACTACCACCGAATAATTCAGCAGGTATCTTATCTTTACCAGCCATTTGTGATAAGGCTCTCAATTGTGGTGCTATTTGCGTTTTGCCACCAATCCAATTGACTACCGTTGGCAACATCTCGGTTTCAGGGTTTGTAAAACCGGGTAAAGATGCAAAGATTTTGTTGTAATCTCCACCCGCCTTTCTCGCTCTCGCCATTTCAGCCCACGGCTTACCCCTTCTTTTGCCACCATCACCAAAATTTAACTCTGGTAAAATACCCGTAGTTGAAGTTTTGTTGGCCTTTGCGCTATTGTATCGTTCTAAAATATCCTTAATCATGGGGTCTATCTCGTCAATACTCTCGTATTCTTTCCCTCTGAAACTAATACTTTTCATCAGATCCCACGCATGTTGGGCTGCACGATCATGGGATATAACACCACGCACATTATTCCCTCCGATGCCAATGCCGTGATAGACCACCATGCTCGGCATCCATCATTAAGTCCATATCGTTCTCAATAGGCTCTATGTCCTCCGAAAAATCAAACTTAATGGTTAGTGCATAAAGGTATAATGCAACCGAAAAGATTATAATACATATAAGCACCGAGAGCGCACCGAAAATTGAAATCATCTGCTTCTCGCCACCCTTTTACCACCTGCACCTAACTGCCTCCGCATCTTAGGTCTTGCACCAGAGCCACTACCCCTGACTTTAGATCGTTTGTATCTGTTAGCGGTTCGCTTACTCTTGTTCTTGCGTGATACTCCCCACGCCCTACGCTTGGCTTGACGCTCGGCTCTCCCTGCTAAGTTGTTCTTAGTGTAGCCTCTAAATTCGCCCTTCAATACTCCCCAACCCGCAGCGATTGCTCGCTCTTCAACTTGGGTCGGGCTTTGCGCCATATACTACCGCAAGACGGACATTCCCATAAAAATATCCTTTCCCTACTACCCGCATAGAAGCCATTTATGCGTAAAGCAAGGACATCCGACTTGCAACTCGGACATGATTGCTCAACCTTGTCTTGATACTTCTTGCTCTTCAAACCAATCAAATCTAAATCAGTCATATCAGAACCCCGAATGCGTGTAATAAAACCTAACATGACCGGGTGGATTGATGGGTGCTGCTGGATTAACATAGGGATTAGTCTTTGTTGTAGCCAAATCAATCATGGTGATTACATTTCCAGCGACTGTAAAATCAACACCCTCATATAAATTTACACTAACATCCATTCCAGAGTCAAACCATGTCGCCACGATTAGGTGTGCTGAACCCGCAACAGGGTTTATTGGATCAGGAACTTCTGTCGGTAGTGGTTGAAAGTGTAGTTGTATCGGACCCGGTCCTGCATAGGGATAGGTTTCTATTGATTGACGGTGAACAGGTGTCAATTGATATGCACCACCTGCCCCCGCACCTACTGCTGCATCTGATTGATAGAATAGATGTGTTTGACCTTCACCGTGATGTATGCCACTTGTAGCCACTATCGCAGGGCTATACCCTTCAGGGTTTCTTGTATAGAATATACCCAACCCAGATGTGGGTAATGAACCCGCACCCAAAGCAGGGCTTGTGATTAGATTGTTAATTGGGTCTGTTCCATCACCAGAAGCATTTACCATAGCGGTCAATGGGTATGGCCCGCCACGCATGAATACTCTCTTGTCCTCAACAGAGGCTACAACGGGTGCTGAACCACCATAGGTGATTCTCATAGCAGCAAGGATAACAGATTGTTTCACTAACTGTGATGATGGCATTTGTGGGTATTGCCCTCCGCCTGTATTGACCTTTTGACCGCATACCAATCCAATGTTATTTGTCGCTGCACCCAACTCTGGATCGACTATAACAAGCACCCAACATTCCTCATTCAATGCACTTGGCAATCCCGCAACACCCAAAGGATTGAAGCGAGCGTTGTATAATCCAGCAGTATCAACATCAAGTGATGATGCCGAGCCTACTGTGTAATACATTCCATCTAATGCTACTATACCTGCATCAACAAAGAATGATTTTGTGCCACTTGTGTTCTTTCTCACACAACAATTACCAGAGATAGGGTTATTACGATCAGAACCACCAGAGTCCTGTGAATAGTTATTCAAGTTTAGGGGTATGACACCATTCAACAACCCTCTTTCTGTAAAGTTGGTTAATGTTGCCGTTGAGAGAACATCACTATCACGCAATCCATCGGATTGCCATGTAGCACCTGTCGCAGTTTTCTCATGCCCTTCATTTAGTCCTGTTGTTCCCATTACCGTATCTCCATTACAATATCCACACGCACTTCATTGGTTGCATTCTTGCTAATCGGGTGAAATGAAGTCCGATAGGCAGGGCTATCCAATATGGTAGCCCCATGCACCGACACTTCTTTGATGTCCTTTGCACTAATTAAACTTGTATCAAATGTAGCACTAATTGAGATGGTTCTGTCATCTATTCTCTGTATGATTGGTGTTGTTGTCATAGCAGCAGCACCAACACCACCGTCTTTGCTTGATGCCGAACCACCTGTTGTGCCGAGAGTCATTTGTTTTACAAGTGTTTGAAGGTGTGTAGCCAACTGTGCTTTTATTCCATCCAAAACAGGCATCTAACTCACCCCGTAAAATACGGACTTTGATTGCCCTACGGGTTGCCCCCTCTTATGGATAACCCTTATTTCAGCACCATTCGGCACTAATACTGCGTTGTTCGCAATGAGCGTGATAGTATTTGCTGACAATGCACCCGGTCCAACCACACCAACATGAAGCCATTGATCGTAATCTGTCGCAGCACCTGATGATGTAGTGGCAGCGACCCTAACCTCTATGGAGTCGCCATTTGCAATACGGTATCTTGAGTCAAGCGTTCCTACCGCTATTGTGGTGGTGCTACCTGCGGGGTGATCTGCGGTTGAATATACTCCTGTGCGACCACCGCTAACACCTATGTTTCCTAACGGGCGACCCAGATTTGTAGTGGCATTGGTTCTCCAACCCGCCCCCAGAGCCATGCTACTGTTGTTATTCATTCTAACAACAACACGAGATGATGCAAGCACCCGCACAGGTGCGGAGAAAATCAAATCAATCAAGTCCTCAAGTGTGGTGGCATCTGTGCTACTTGTTTCTGCTGATGCTGATTGCAGGTCAGCGATTAAACCCTCTATGCCCTTATCATATTGACCTATCACCAGATTTGTTAGACCTGTTGTGAAATTGGTGTATGTTTCAAAGACGGCAAACTCTCCCTTGATGCCCTCCATGACAAAATCAACACCGATAATATCACCCGGCTCAATATCCTGTGCTTTTGCCAGCCCTTCAACACGAAGTATAGAAGAACCTTGTTCAGTCCTTCTCATCAATCTCTTTGCAAGTTTCAATCCTTCTTTCTTGCTCTTTAAGCCCGGTAGCGTTTGTATTAGTGTGCGCTCTAAGCCTTCTCCGCCCTTGCCACCCATCTTTTTGATGTGTTCCATGTCTTTGACTTCGGCTATCACAGTTTCATTCTCGGCAACTGTGTCGCCATGTATGATAATGTGGTTTGCCCTCTCCATCATAGCACTAACTTCAATCAACTGTGGTGCGCTACTTGAACCGACCCTACGATCAGAGAGGGAGAATGCTTCTTCTGTGTAAAGAAGGACTCCACCATCACCAATTACTAATTGGCGACCATCCATTTGTGAAAAGTGTCTTAACAAGTCCATGATAAACAGACCCTTGCCTGTCCTATTGACGAATGAATCACTATGTTGCATTGTGTTATGGAGAGATGGGTGTCCTCCGAGCATTGACAATAGAGATGTTTTACCATAAGGCTCAAAGCCCATAGAAATAAAGATTGGATCGGGGTGTATTACTTCAACCGCTTCTTTGTATGTTTCATAATTCACCAAATCAGCACCAGATATATTGTGCGTAATGTCGTTAAGCAACATCAAAGCAGCGTCAGTAGTCCTAACACCGACAGAAATGTTGTGTCCTAACCTTATCCCCTCAATAGTCATACCAGAATTGGATAGTGTGTTTTGTTGAAGGTTTCTAAAAATCAAGTTGTTGTTTTTATCTTTACCAGCAATTCTCCACTTCTTATTTTTACCATCATACAAGTAATGTGGCGTAGTAGCATCTTTAATTGTATTGCCATCAACATAGACTTCATTCAAACCACCCGTTCCGGGTTTGTTGATGTATGACAGACTACCCCCTGTTTCACCGTCTGTTATGGTGTAGCGTTGGGCTGAAAGCATACTAAAATCACTTGGATCATAATGCCCTAATCCCCGATAGGAGATATTAGGTGCATACTCAACACTATCATTAGGTGATGTGCCATCCCATTTGTCTGTATGATAAGATGCAACGGTCATAGCATTATCAACAAGAGAAGGAACAATCACCAACTTCTGTGATACCGAATGGATATTGTTTTTGGTTGATTTGTATGTGTTATCCGTTCCCCTTAGCATTGTGTCTTGGGCTATTTCAATTAAAACCGTAGCGGAGAATCTAATTGAAGTGGGTGAGGGGAATGCTACAATCGTTCCGACTACCCCGTTCCTTGTGCGTATGACTTCGCCAATAGAGAATACTTCGCTTGGGAATTGTTGTCCTACATTCGGTGTTCCCGAACCTGACGACCAATTTGCACCAACACCTGTTAGTGTATCTGTTGAACCTGCTGCTACGGTTGCACCTGCATATATTGAAACCCCTGTTCCCATATTTTTACCCGGTCTAACTGTCATGCCAACAAGATCAGTATCTAATGACAAATCCCCTGTTGCTGGTGGTGCGCTTGGATTAAGATAGAATGTGGTTCTCGTTTTATTACTGTATGTGAATTGCCCTGACTTGCCTATAACAATTAGTGTTCCCGAAGGAGGGAAACCGCTTGTATCTTCAACTTCAATGTAGCCACCAAAAGGCGAAAGTGGTGGTTGCGGTGCTGACTTGACAATCTTGCTACTAACACCTAACACAGTCAATGCAGTTGGGGTTTGCTTCTTGATTGCTACATTATTCTTTGCTGCCATAGCAAACGGTCTTGTAATCTCTGCGTGATTTGCTTCACTTTGCGATACTTCTTCGCCACCGCCCGGATGTGTTGATTGAGAATACCTTGCATCTGTATCAGCGTGTATTATTCCTTGCCCGTCAGTCCGTGAAGCATCGGATTTGAAATGTTGTAGCATATTCGCTGATGGTATTAGATGCCAAACCACATCACGGTTGTTTGCATCAGGCCAATCAATTCTAACACCGCCCGAATTTAGGCTACTTATTGGAATCATAGGCGAAGTGCGTTCCTCATTCAACTCAAATATACCATATCTGTTATCCCTATGGAAATGCCCTGCATTGCCAACCTTAGCATTCGGGCCTAACAACCAGCCATCTGGGTGCTGGATCGAATTGCTCTGCCCTCCTGAAAATGCAGTTATCTTTAACGGTCTAACCGCCCTAACAACATAGTCCACATATTTTCTAACATTTTGACCTGCCTCTGATGACAAAGGATCGAATGAATGATGTTGGCTCAAGGCTTGTGAATCATAATCATCACGGTTAAGATATGTTTTACGGAGAATAAATACACCACCCCACGCTGGTAAATCACCGCTACCACGAACCGCCCATGTATCTATCATGGTATAATCTGGATTGTTTAGCATCTTTGACACTTCTCCACCAGCCAAAGCCCCATGACTTGAAGTTGTATGTAAATTGAAAATTGGTTTGTGAACAGGTTGATTTATCAAATTCCGCCCATAGGGTTGGTCGCTAATTGATGTGCCATACACATCTGTTGCAGTTGTCGCTACTGCATCATACGGTTTTCTTGATTCATTGAATTTGGTTTTCCTGTATTTGCTGACATAAGACGGGAGAACGGGGAATTGCTGACCTACAATCAAATCTGTATGTAAAGAAGCAGCCTTTGTGCTTGTAATGATATACTCTTTCTCTTGCCCTGTCCTTTTCATTGAATGGGGTTCTGTTATTAGCCCCAATCTTGGCGACATATCCGATTGCACTTGTCTATGATCAGCAATTTCTGATAATGGTATAGGGAATACCCCTCTAACTGTTGCCGATGTAGTATCTTTCATATCAATTTCTCGCCCCCAACCATGAGATGGGAAATGGTGTTGCCTGTCATCATGTATGAAATCTGTATTTGTTGATGAGGGTAGTGTAGTGCCTGTGAAAACATCAACAGGGTGTGCGTTTAGGTGCAGGTTATTCCCTTTCTGGTGAATGAAGTTAGTCGCTGGACTCGCTGAAAACTGTGTAGTTTGTGTCAAAGCATCAACAGAATCCTTTGCTTTCACCGCATCACCTGTATGGTGATTCAAATCAACAATTGGGTCAGAACCTTTGTTCAATGTCTTAGCAGTAAGCAAAGGTGCGTTTGTTTCCGTTGGCGAAATGCTTGTGAAATCGGTCTTAACAGACTCCACTACCCCTGCTGGCATAGCCTTATGACTAACCAGACCTATACTCTCATCTTGTAATACTCTCCCCATTCCTACTTCCTTTTCACCTTTAGCCCAAGGTTCATTAGAGAGTCTTAGGTAATCCTCACCTGCTGAATGGCTTGTCAATACCATACCAACAGGGGTAGTCCTTTCAACACCCGCATAACCTCTCGGCCATAGCCAATCAGCACCATCGTCAATTGTCGGTAGTTTTTGCATGGTATCATGCACACCACCATCAAAGCGAGCAGATCTGGTGATAGCCTGTTGTGCGGTGTTGCTTGCTGCTGATTGTGCAGGGTCGCCAGCGAGCATATTCAAAGCATCACTTGCCCCTCTCATACCCCATGCTCTAACAGGTAGCCTACGGCTGAAATCTATTGCCGACATTGGTGATGTAATAGTATAAATCATGTCATAAATTCGGTTAGAAGCATTCTGGTGCAACACAACTTCTTCATAACCTACTGTTGGTGTCAAACCATCTCCTATTCCCTCTCCCCTTGATAGCCTCTCAATAGGTATTCCTAACAACGGTATTTGATATTTACTTGGTAGCCTTAGTGTTCCGTGTGCCTCTCTAACAGTAGTATGCCCCATCAATACAGAACCTGCTGCTCTTAGGCCATGTGTTGTGCCATGACCCCCTGCGTTTAGCCCATTGTAGCCATACTGTTGAAGCCATTGGAATACATACATTCTTTCAAATGGTAATGACTTTTCATCTCCATCACTATATCCAATTGTTGTGTGTGATACCTTTGCATTTCTCAACAACAAGTCCTTAGTAGCGGGGTAATTTGTTGCACCCGGCATACCTGACGCTCGGTATCTCATAGTCATGTATTGCTCACGGCTCGTGCCGAGTAATGCAGGGTGTGAATACTCGGCTAACCATGTGCAAAGGAAAGCGTCAGGCATTGCGTTTGAGTTGGTATCTTCTGCCTTTGCTAAAGCCAAATCTTTGTTTGGCATTAGTAATGGACTACCCTCAAAGTCGGAGGCTGCTGATAACGCACCACCATGAATTGGTTTAGGCGCACTTGCCTTGTTGGTTAATTGAGGATCGTGCGATAGTAATGGTGGTGTTGTTGCCAATTCTGTCGCAACTCTGGGTTGAGTCCAACCCTGTGGCATACCCTTTGTTGCTAAATATGTATGAGCAGCAGTAATTGTTCCTAAATACTGTGTCGGATATGGCCGACCACCCATTAGTTTGTATTGACCTATGAAGAAACCGTTTATTGCAAATTCTTCACCTGCGTTATATGCCCCATTGACGATTTTGTTGCTCGCCAAATCAAATGCAACAGGCGCACCATGACCTGAAAGCGGTGTTGAATATGTTGCAACATCATCCATGCCGAGTAAAGATGGTTTGTATGTTGTTGCGTCAGCATCAACAAAGTGCGATTGTTCATAACTGCCAAATGGCATAGTATGCTCTTGACCCGGTGCAAATAGTATTTCTGGCTCTTGTCTTGGTCTGCCTGAATAAAATTCATGGTGGAAAGCGTTTGAACCATAGGCTACTTCTTCACAAGGGAATCCGTCAGCCGAGAATGAGCCTGTTGAATGGTTGTAAGCATTCAATTTTGTTTCAAGTGTATCAAGATAATATCTGGTTGTAGTTTGAGATGGCTCAAGGTTTTGGAAACCCCAATGCTTATGCTCTGTTTCAGCCTCAAACATGAGGGAATACGCTGACCCATGTGAACGGTGTAATTGTCGCCTCAAGGACTTCGGTGTTCCTCTCATAGTCATGGGAGATACAAATGAATGCCCCTGCCTACCAAATCTAATCCTATGATGTGGTATTATGGTGGCTGATGGCATACCGTTTGTAGTTTCAGTAAGCACAGAACCCCGTTCAACATGATCAGACAGACGGTGCGCTGCGAACAGTCTGGTTGTTCCGCTTGGCACAGAACCTACTGTGTTATTCAAGTCCAAACCAAACTGTGATTCTAATGTGTCATGCAAAATACGCACAGGATGGAAATGTAATACTCTGTCATGTGTGTCAAATTGCGTGGCTTCACCCGGATTACTATCTAATGTGGTGTCAAGGTTCTGTTCAACTATTCCGTTCTTTTGCATATTCGGTGCAGTTAAGCCACCCATACCCCATGTTGTATTTCTAAACGCTTGCACCCGATCATGACCGCTTCGCACCAAAATGTTGCCCGGTATTTCATCGGCACTTGGTAATGAAATGCGGAGATTTGGGGATAAACCGCTACCAGCATAAGATGGCTCGGTAGTTTCTAATCCTGTTTCGGGATCTAAACGATTTGAAGGCATCGTGTAATCTTTAATTACTGTGCCAAACGGAGAACCCCCCTCTAAAATCAAGGCGTTGCCGTTGTCATCAACGACTTCTAAATTATCCCAAACCCTTTCTTCATTGCTTATTGTTAGACCAGATACCCTCTCTGTGTTGTAATTTCTAACCGTTCTATATCCTCTTGCCATTGTGGTTATATCAGTTGCTGAACCTGCGGTTGCATACTGTGCGATTGCGTTATTCAAATCGGTTGTGCCATTATCTATCTCTGTGATTTGTGCCAAATGACTGATAGGTGCGCCACCATGTGCAATTTCATAGATTTCATTTGGCTGATATTCAGCGAACCTTGTGGTCGCTCGCATACCATTTTCAAACGCTATATCCCATTTGTTTTCTGATGGTGCATAGAATAACTCATCACCGTTGTTTAATTGAACGGCATTGTTAGCCGTCAAGGTGATAGTTGTAGCCGATCTTGCTAACTTTTCAGCAGCAGGGATAGTTGTTCCAGCAAAACTAATGAATTGAAATCCATCATCAAACATTTTCCCGTAGCCGTAGTATGTTCCATCAGAACCATACAAATTAAGCCCAAACCATTGGGTATATGGGCTTGCGTATGCGAATAACTCTTGCGCTGCGGTGGCTTTTGTCGCCATAGCCTCAAAACCATGTATGCTTATGGATTTAGCAAAGGTGTTGTCAGGCGTTCCCGTTCCATCAGCAAAGACCTGTGCGGATTCGGGGTCATTCACCCGAACATTGTGTGGTGCGGGAGAGTTTGCATCAACAAAGGTTAATTTTTGCCCTGCGTCAAAGTCGGCTTGGGTGTAATCAGAATAATTTGATGTTGAGCCATTGAAAAGACCACTTCCGGGTCTTGAAGAATCGCTTTCCCTTCGGACAAATAGCGCAACCTCTCCACCATCAATAGATTGTCCTGTATTCCCTGCAAACGCATTACCGGGTGTATCAAATCTAATTGCTTTGGGAGATAATGTCTTTGCAGCCATTACAAAAGGCGTTGTGGGTATTGTTGGCGCACCACCACTAATATCAACCTTAATTGTATTAGCCTCGTTATCAATTTCTGAAATGAATTTGCCCGTTCCTACTCCTATTCCACCGCTAAAATACGCCAATTCATCTCCAACGACTAAGAATCTTGAGGGTGCGTCATCTAATGTTAATACACCGTCTGTGAAGAAGGTCGCATCATTTGTGCAATTAAGGGCAACACCCGGATGTGAAGTGCTTGTAAATGCGTTTGCATCAGTAAAGTCTGGTCTAAGACATTTGACATAAGGTGTTGATGCAACTGTGCCTATTTCCGTATCACCATCAGTTTGATAGTATATCTTATCTCCAAGCACGAGTTTTTGTGATGGGTCGCCACTTGTAATCTCAAGGAAACCTGCACCATATTGAACGGCTGACCCGTTCCTTGTGTATGTTAGTCCACACGACCTCAATCTCGGTCCGTTTGCCAATATACTGAAATTGTTAGCCGAAGGATTATGCGCTGCGCCATTGGGTGTTAGTTGTTGTAATGTTTGAAATGAAGATACCGTTCCAACTTCTTGTTTGTTGCTATTGTATATTTTGCTACCTACTTCAAAATTCAAACCAAAGTCTGTATCTGGTGTCAAAACCTTAACAGTAGTAGTAGTGCCAGCACCTTCATTACCACCCGTAAATACATTAGAACCAGATTGTGATGCACCTTGATCAGAAGTGATAAAGCACCCAGATTCGTATGGCCCCATTCCATCTAATTCTGTTCCATGTTCAACACTTTCAACAGGCATGAGTTTTGTTGCGTCTGTATATCTGTTTGACTTTTCAGGGGCTACATTACTCATTACGCTCGGTCCATCAAACACCATATCGGGCGGTGGCATTGGTTGTATTAAGCAAGAGTTTAGTCCTTCAATAGAAAAACGAGAAAAGCCACGATTTTTAGAAAAACTACTACCTGTTGTAGCATCTTTCTTTGGCTTGCCCCCTCGTGATTCGTGATTAAGCGCAGGTAATCCCATGTTGCCACCATCCATAGGCTTTGCAGTTAGATACCATGTCGGCAAGTCCACACCAAGACCTTGAATGATAGGGCCACCATTTGCTGACCCCCAATAACCACCGTTAGAAGGAACATCACCCTCCCATGATACAACTACTGTGTGTTGTTCTTCTGTTTCGTTTTGAATAGTGATGATTTCATTTACCGCAATATCTCCACTACTTGCACTATCCGCAGTAATGGTGAAGTCCACAAAATATGTAGCAGATCCTAAGATGTTTTCTCCGACAACCTTGTAGCCATCGTATTCTAACACCCTTACCACAGAGCCATTGTCGTAATGCAATATACCTTTCTTTGGTATATCAGTTGGGTGATGGTGCAAACAATGACCGCCTGTTGTATTACCAGAATGCGGTGCGCTGAAATCGCTCGCCATCATCAACCTAACAAAAGGGTGTCCTGTCAATGGATAAGTCCAATCACCGACTCCCGCATTGAGAACAGAATACACTTTACCTTGATAGGTCTTAGCCCCAGACATTTTCACATACCTTGCTTTGAGATACCTGTTTCTCCCATGTAGCCCGATTTGGTGATCTCGGCTTGAGTTAATTGCTGATGCAATCATTCTTGTCGCTTCTTCTGTGCCTAAATCGTATGTCAAGATAGGCAAAGTCGGAACGGTAATCCTTGATTGAATGTTAGCCTGTGCTGCCCTTTTCAAATCCACGACTACAAAGTTAGTGCCATCGGCAGGTGTAATAGATGTAGCATCACCTGCCTGTGGTGTTCTAATTAGCAGGTGAAAACCTTGCTGGCCTCCACCAGCAGCCCATGTGCTATCAACCGCATCTTCATAGGCGGTGTCTGGATAGGTAAAGTGCATACTAAAATAGCCACTTTTTGGCTTGCCCTGATCTGTGCCGAGAGCGACATTAGCCGAAGCAAATCTTTGTTGAGGGAAAACTGTCTTACTAACCATTCAAACCCCCCAATTTTTCTGTCCTATTGTCATGGCTTCTTCAACCGATAGAGCCTTCACCCATAATCCTAACTCTGCTAACTGCCCCTTGAAATAGGTTCTTGCACGAGATGTTAATGAACCAGCCGTCTGTGAACCACCTTGACTGTTTAGATTGTTGTTGCCGTATTGTAATTGTGCAACAGTCCAAAAACCTCCCTGTATTGTAGTGTTATCCGCCAATTCTTTGATTGAACCCCATAGGCCACTTGGTGATATTACCATTGGCACACCATGCAGGGCAGCACCGATTACAATTTGCCCTTGATACCTACCATAATATGTGCTTCCACTTGCTAACGGATTTGCATTCGTTCCTGTTCCAAGACCTTTAGCGAGTCTTGGCATTCCTACTTGACCCCCCAAATATGTTGCATCATTGTTAAGTGGGTATGTGTTAAACGATCCACCGTATAGATAATCACCTGCGGTTTCTGTGTTTGGCATAGGCACACCATTGTCATAGATAATAGGTGTTCCATCAAGTGGTTTAACCACAGTAATTTGCCTCCAAGCATCTTTTACTGCCACACCATTCGCCCATGTCGCATGATATTCTCCTGACGCAGCACTATTCTTATGATGGACTACAATTCTATAATCAAATTGTGCATTAGCATCACCAACTGCCGTCATACCATATTGCCTTGATAAAATTGACACACCCCAAGGTGCGCCATTGTTGTCAATACCATGCAATACAGGCCCGTTTCCATATCCCGATAGTTGCCATGTGGTATCGGTTGCGTTTGATGGTTTGAAACAGAAGGTGATACTCCAAGGCCCTTGAGCAAGAATATCCCCTGCTCTTGGGGGTATAGTCGGAACAGGGTATGACATGGCAGAGGACTTTGTTGGTATTTTTGATAGCGATATTGCCTTATGACCCGAACCGCCCATATCCCAATGAATACCTCTTGCTGATATGTCGCCTTCTGGCTCTGTTCCAGAGCCTTTGTATAGTGGCTTACCAACTGCCGATGCCTCATTATCCCCTAATAGTATAGAAAAACCTAATGTGCCATTATTGAGCAAATCATTTGTAAAATCACCAATCATACCCAATTGCAATCCATATTTGTTTTCAACAGGGCGCATCACAGGTAAAGAACCGGGTGGATCATCTCCATAATCAGGCCCACCGTTGCCATCGGGGTCGCCAATGTATGGCAATCCATCATTGTTGAAACGGACATAGGCAATACAATCATCATCTTTGTAGTGCATTCCCGCATAGGAGTTTGCCTTCGCAGTATCTTGATTGTTTAATTTTGTGAAGTCTAAAACTGCTGCTGATTTTTGTATTTCCTCAACATTTTGCAACCCGCTATATCCTGTTGGCCCTTTAGAATAATGGTGTGTATAGAAGTCAGAATAATCATTGTCTGTTCCATCACTAACATCAAATGTGATACCTGTATGTCCTCCACCAAAGAATAAGATGCCATGAGCGTCAATCATTGGCGATAGTAGTTGGATTTCAACACGCTGATACCTACCATCTTTGTCATAAAACAAATCCTTGAATTTTTCTTTGAGTTTTGAGTCATAAGGCTGAACATCCTCTAACGCAGCACAAGCACCCGGTCCAGATACTTTGCAAAATGGTGCGCTAAATGTGCTTACGCCACCAAAAGTTGCAAGGTGCTTGCCATCAACAAGAATTAGTCCACGCCTATCAAATTGGTTAATGTGGTTCGCTCGGTTCAGCATTTCTAAAATATCCCTATCCACCCAAAGCGTAGCCTGTGTATCAGGATCGTAGTCTGGTAGTAATTCAGCCGATGCAGTTGGATTTATTGCATTGTATCTTGGGTTCTTTACTGTAAAGAATGTCAATTCTTGCCCTATTCCCTCATACAACCGTAGTTTGTTGTCTTGCGTTTCAACAGAACCAACAACCGCACCTGTAAATGTGGTAATAGGAACATGAGTTTCACCGTCAGCACCTATTGGTAGTGGTGCAGGGAATGAATTGATTTGATAGGAACGGCTATTTGTAGTCAGCAGCCCACCGCTACCAATTGCCTGTTGCGGTCTATACCCATAGGGGCTATTGTTGTTGAACCATATAGCGAAGTTTCGTGATGAAGCACCGGGTATTGTGCTATGAATAACGATAGTCATTCCCGATTCACCATCTCTGCTTTCCACTTCTTTACCCTCAAATGCTCTAACATAGCCCATGTGTGAACCTGTATCTGTGCTTGATGTAGCATAGAAATCATCATTTGGCATGGCACTATACGATTGAGCAAATAGTGCAGGTGGATTGAAAGCACTACCTCCATTTGTGTTAGTAGCATTAGGGTGCGCTGCTTGATTGATTAGCCTAATGACTTCATTTATGCCTTGATTGAAATCATCAACATTTGTTGCTACTTCACCAAAGTTAATGTGCATTTTTTGCACATGGTCTAAAGTTAGGTTATCGTTCTTCTTGCCCTTTAGACCAAGATAACTCGGTATCAATTCAATGGGCGGTCTTAATGGCATATCGTCAGCACCGTAGTAGTAGTGCATAGGGTCTAACTGCATACCCTCCATGCTCGGCCCATCTTTGATTAGTATTGTATTAGAGTCTTTAGGATCGAGCATGACTCTGGCTTTGCCATCGTTGCCAAGCCTCATGCCAAATAACATCTCAACACTTCTCCCAATTTTCTTCACCAAAGACAGAGCATCGGTTGTGCCAACATCAAATCTCAAATCATCTAAATTCCATGCCGTTTGCGCCCCTGTTTGAAATGAAGCACCTGTCAGCCACCCGCCCATGACAACAGGCAATCCACTTGAAATGAAATGACCGACAAAGTTTGATTGCGTTGGATCGGCTGATGATGTATTGTCTAATGGATTGTGAAATGCACCATAATAGAGTCTGTGTGAATTACCAACAATAGCAACCTTGTGTATGAAAAGGCGTATGCCCCAATCACCGAGTATTCCTTCGCCTACGGTCACAATAAACCCTTTACCATCTGGTTCAGGAACGAGAGATGGGTTCTGTGTCAAAGTCCATTCGGCATCACCACCATTGTATTCCAAGCCCCCTGCGACCTGCAACGGGTCTTGAAATGCGGGTGATGTGATTGAATAAGAACCGCCTCCTGTCGGTGTTGTGTATTTTTGACCGCCTTCTTGAATAAACGGCAAGACACTATCAACTTCAATATAGGAAAGGCCGTTTTGCCAATCTGTAATGTTTGCAGATCCAGCAGCCACAGTTGATTCGGTTGCCGACCAAGACGCTGACGGTTTAGTGTATGTTGCTGCGTTTTCTCTAAAGCATCTAAATGCCTTGATGCCCTTGTTTGTCTGTGCAATGTAATCATTAACTCTAATTGCCGATATATTGGAGTCAAGCCCCCAATCTATCGCATATTTACTCTCTTGATGTTGCATCTGTGGGCGATTAGCAGCCGTCATAGTAGCATCAATAACCATCTCAAGTGCATTTGAAGCAGGGAGAGGGCTATTCTTGTTTTTACTACTAATCAACCGTTTTTGTGTATCAAAAAACATAGATGGGAATATGGGAATCTCAACCAATGCACGAGTTGAGGCATAATAGGTTGAAGTTTGCTTGTCATTTCTAACCGATGGGTTGTTTGCGCTCATTATCACATCTTTCCAACCAGAAAGGTGCGGGTTTTCCTTGCGTATGGCTTTAATGTCAATGCCACCTTGCCCTAAACCACCCATTGTTAGGCTAACAACAGGGCTACCTATGTCGCCAATCTCTTTCATTGGTGAACCTTCGGCTAAATTGAAATCACGATTAGAAACAGAGTCAGCAATATCTCTAACCAGAGATCTGCCACGCAATAAGACACCATTTACCTCTCCTTCTTCACCGCCTGTCGGCACTATTTCCTCAACTCTGCCACGCAACATCATCAATTCAACATTACAACGGTGATATTTTGTTGGTTCATCTTCCTTAGATTTCAATGTTGATAGTGTGTTGGTTCGGCTTCTTTGTTTAGGGTGAATTAGTAGTAAATGTCTGTCATTCATCACCAAATTGTCAATAACATCAAACTGTTCTAACACAACAGGCTCAACATTCGGCAATGTTTTTCTAACAGGTTGCCCCCATTGATTATCCACCATTGTCGGTGTTGTTGCCTTTCCTTCTTTCTGTTTGATGTCAATACTTAGAGTATGATATGCCCCTTCACTTTGCTTAACGGGGCTTCTGGTGTTAGATAGTGCAATTGGCAACCCCATAGGTCGGTTGCTTTCAAGTCCTTCTCCTGTGTATGATGCCAATTGACCTCCAAATGCAACCCCTCTTGGTGTTGATTCTATGTTAATGAATGGTGATTGTGTAGTTTCTCCTGTTGGGTTGATTAGCAACTCGTTTGATTGTATTGGCTTGTTTATGTCCTTTGTTGGTATAGAAATAAGACCACCGGGTGCGTTAATCTTCAACGGTGAAGGCTGCGCCCCCGGTAAGGCTGAATTTCCGTATGGCTTTCTTAACCAATCCGCCAAACTTCTTAGCGTTCCGTCTGGATCATAATAGAATGTATTTGCATCGGGCATTGTCTTTTCAACTACAAGCCACCCAGACCCATCAAACTCCCATTGTTCGGAGTTTGGACTATTAAAAGACATTTCAGACCATTTGTTCTGTGCAGTATCTGTTAAACCATCATGGCTTCCTACACCAGACCCTTTTCTTGTTCCGCCCATCACTTCTCCTGTTAAGTCAATGGCATTGTAATAGACTAAAACCTTAGACGGACCACCTGCTTGTTGAAGAATAAACGGTGTTTCTATGGTGGCAATTCTGGATTCTTTTTCGGGAGATAAATGTCTAATGTAATTCCTGTTGGTGGGTCTAATGCCATTTGTATAATCAAAATGGGCTTCATGCTCTAAATCCAATCCTTTAAGCGCAAACGGTCTAATGTCATCAACCCTAATTGATATTATCGTTTCAGCCATAGAACCATCATTGTCAGCAAGAATAACTTTACTGTATGATTTGCCCTGTTGAGATATGATTGCACTTACCTTATTTGTAGTCGCCAAATCTTCATATTGACTAATTGTTGATTGTGTTATGGTTTGTAGCCCTTCTCCTTGATACACCGTTTGAGTTATGTCGGCTTTATCATTAGTTTCAACCAAACTCCCTACTCCCATATCCTCAAACTTAGCCTCAAACCGATCAGAAATACCTTGCACCGTTTTTGATACATTACTCTCTATTGGGTTTGGTAATTTTTTGAGGAAGAAGTGTCCTTCAACCTTATTGTATGATGTGAAACCGCACATTGAGGGGTATATTGTATCTGGCTCAAGTAGCATATTTTGATTAGCATACGCATTCATTCCAACATAAGATGCTTGTGGGCCTGTTCCCGGTGCAGGGCCAGCAGGTGCGCCACCACCACCACCGCCACCACTTGGAGTATATACTCCCGTATTGATTGCAATATCAAATTCATTTGCAGTAAATCCAAATATCTGTTCTAAATGCGCTACATTCCAATTGGCTTTACTAACACAACCTGTTCCACCCCACCATGTTGGATCCCAAGCCTGTCCTGTTGAAGCATAATTTACTTCATCGGGCTGACATAGGAATGAAGATTGCCCTATACAATATCTTTCAATGAACATTTGGATTTGACCCGGTGGCAATCCCAAGCCATTAAACATATACGCAATCATTGCCCCTATACAATCTCCCAACTCTTGCCAAGTGTTAGTAATGTGAGGATGTCCTATTGCGTTCCAATCAATTGGTGTGGCATAACCAGAACCTACAAACAAAAAGGCTCTGGGGGCGTAATCTATTTGCATTTGAAATGCAGTTGGCCCTATCGCAATCAATTCAGCCTCGGTAATAGCCGACATCAAATATCAACTCCGTATTTATCTTCAAGGTGTTGTAGCACTATTTCATCTTGCTGATCTGTCATGCGTTTAGGGAATACCATAATCTCATGCACTATGAAACCGGGCGGTGCTAAGTCTGTCAAGGTCGGTGTCGGACCGGAATGTAGCATTTTACCAAACATTTCAAATCCAGAATCTATTGGATTCGCATGATCGAACATCAATGGCGAAGTTGGTGTATATCCGTTTATGTTAGTATGTCCTTTAGCAAAGGAAAGACCCGATTTGAACATACCATATTCAATCATGTTATTGCTCTGGTCTATTCTAATTGACAGTATATGAGGGTCGCCTTCTGTTGGTTTTACACTTGCGATAGGGCTACCTATGCCATCAACATCAACTGAAAACTGTGTGCCAGCCGTATTGATTCTAATGTCTATGTTTTGATTACCTGCACTATGAAGAAGCGGGAAAGAGTTTGACCCATCATACTTTGGAGTTATGACATAATAGAAAGTCCAATTACCATCAGTAGCATCTTCACCATTTATTGTTGAAATAGGCGAACCTGTGCTTGGGTCTAAGTTGAATGGCATTGGAGTTATCCCATTTACCGTTGGGATTCTAACTGTTGTTCCATTTACAAACGATGAGCCACCATAATAGAATTGCCCTGCTGGATAACTCGGTGCTACTGTCGGTGATGAAATTGTCGGTGAACCACCCGGCAAGTTTGACGGCCCATGAGTTTGATACAGACTTCTAATGGCTTCTAACCCCGATCTGCCTCTAACATTATCGCACACCTTCTTGAATTTCCAACCATCTCCCCAACCAAATAACGCATAATTTTCGTCAGATGTTAATTGTGTTGATGGTGCTTTATTTCTCCACCAATGAACAACCATTCCATCAAATTTAGCGATTTGACCGTTTGCTTGGTATAATGTATTGAAGTCATTTGCATCATACCATAATGCCAAATCCTCAACAAACGGTGGTTGTTCAGCCAATGACTGTGATGGTTGCCCCTGTGCAAACATATTGTTGGCTAATCGTGATTTGGGTGCAAACCAATAGGCATGGTTGCCATTACCACTAACATCACTAAATCTTTGCGATTGCGTGAACCTTGCCCTTGTGTATTGTCCTCTTGGTCTTGTTAATTGCCCTGCGACAGAGGCATCGGTTTGCTCTGTGCCGGGGTCTATCGTTAAATCTCCATTTCCTAACACAAACCACACAGGAGTATCATCGGGGTGTTCAAACAAGAACCCCTGTGTTTTAGGCTCATTTGCTACTAAACCTGTTGCGGGGTCAGATGATAGAATTGTGCTTTGTATGACGACACATGGTGGCCTATTGACATAGCCACCTAACACATCACCAGCATTGTATGACTCATTGAAATTAAATTCTGGCCCTAAACCATAACCACCCGCCAAACCACCCTTGAAATCTATTGCTACAATACGGACTCTTTCTATTGGGTTAGACATAGGATCTAAGTTAATCGCACCTGCGGTGTAAATGTCGTCATTCACCGTATCTGTCTGTGAAGCAAGAGGGCTTCTGTGTGTTCCTGTTATTGGGGATGTTCCTGATGCGTTAATTACTGCGTTTAATGGTGAAATGTGGATAGCCTTGTCAAAGTATGATGCCTTTGTCAATTCATTTGACAAATCAAGAATACCAGACTCCCACCACGATTGCAACGGCAATTCTTCAACAGGGATATTTAGAAGATAAGATGCTAATTTTTCATAAGCCGAAGGTTGCCTTGGGTCAATAGGACTTTCTAAAGAATCTCTGATTCTAAACCAACCATATTGATTACCTGCTGATAATGTTAGTGGATCAGCAGCACCTGCAACGGTAGCACCCGATGGTGCTATGCTATTGAAGTCATAACCCAAACAAACCATAGGTAAAGGCATCAACCCCTCTGATTTTTCACGCACCGCACCATCTTTACCAGATGATGGGTGCAATGGGTTTTTGTTGTTATAGAAATACACTTCTGGTATATCTATTTCATCTTCAAAATTCCATAGACCTGCGGTTTCGCTTGTTTTTGTTAGTGGTCTTAGCATTGGATCTATGACTCCCCTACTAACCCTAACGCTTTCTATTACGCCTCTAAATTCTCCACCCATGCCACCTATGAATACATCAGATGAAAATGAACGGACAATCCTATCCTCTCCGCCAAAATCAATTTCGCCAACTAAATCCATGTTAATGTATATTCTCATTTTTTGGCGGGTGAATTGTGCATTTACATACAACAATTCTCTTTGAGGGAGAGTCAAATCCTCTGGTCTATACTTTGAATATGATTCATTCATCCCATCTATAACCATAGCACCTGAATATACATCATATTTATTGGCATTGGTGCTACCGAATGCGGGGTATGATGTGGTTGAAACAACCCTCTGGCTTTCTTCTTCTCCGTTTGGTGATAAAGTATGCACATCAAAGATGGCTCGCCCTTTATTTCTAACATCACCCACCTTCAAGGTATAGCAATTGGGTTTGTGTAATACAACACCACCCATGTCAGGAATAATGTATGCTTCAATAGTGAATGCACCTATCATGTTATTCAATGTATTACCCTCATTAGGAATGTGATACATACCTATTTTGGTTTGATTGCTCTCATAACTCTGTGTTGCATTTGCAGCCCCTGTTTTTTCTGGGTGATCAGGTGAAAACATATCAACACCAGACTCTGCAAAAGAGCCTGTTGGCACTACCATCCCATCAGTATAACCATTTAGGCGAACCGCTTGTGAAAAATGAGAGCGAATAGGCAATGTATCACAATCCTATGAGTTGTTCACAACAATTGAACCCTAAACTGTAAGTCCAAACAGAATCACCCGCTTGGTATGCAGGTTCAAATGTTTGAATTACACCAGATATAGCCACACCTTGCCGTAAGAACGGGTTAGGTCGGCTAACATCACCGTTGCTATCAATCTCAACAGGGTCAAACGGTTCTAAATTGCTTTCCGATGGCATACTAACTCCCGGTCCTGATGGTATGATGAATTGCCTAATTACTTCATCAGCACCCGTTGCCGTAATCATTGACTCATACGGTATTCTCATACCAACAATGTATTTTCTAACCGACTCCGCACCATCAATTCGTAGTAATTTAGACAAATCAAAAGATGATAGTGCATCGGGCAACTCAATCAAGTCGCCTGTGAATGACTGTGGTGAAAAGAATCCACCCCCTGCTGAAACATTGACTGTCATATCAATTAGGTCTTGCAGTTTATCGCCCTTGCTTTTACGGCTACCTTCAACTCCCCCTGTGAAGTTTGAAATGAAGAACGGATTAGTCCAATCTCCTGTTGTTAGGTTTCCATGTCCTGACTTTACAATCCTAACATTACCATCGGCACTTCTTGTTATGTTTTCAAGAATTAGTTTCTCGTTCATTGGTGTGCCTATGCCTTGTGATAGCGCACTTGTTGTTGCTGATCCTGTTGTTAATGTAATGTTAAAAAGTGATGTTGTCGCTTCTGTTGAAGAATTAACTCGGACAAGTGCAGCAGAGAAAGCGTTGTTAATTTGGGTCGCTATATCCCCTGTATGGTTAATTGTTCCTGTCAAATTGACGGGAATTATACTCTGTGCTGCTACTGTGGCTGCTGGCGGTGCGCTTTGGGAGTAAAAGATAAGCGTAATGTCCTCCCCAAGACCTGCTGATACCTGACCTGCTGATTGAAATTTGATAGTTTTACCATGTAATGCTGATACAATCTTTGCTATTGTGTCATTACCTATTGCCTTCTGTTGTTCAAACCAATTGGTAGCAATTGTAGTGGCACGAGATAGGTCTAACGCTGCTGACGCACCTGCTGCACCAGAGATATTGTCGTCATCTGTTAAAATGCCATTAACACCAATACTAACCATTGCTGCGTTTGTATCAAAACCGAGTCGCATACCCGCTAACGGAGGCGACCACACCGATGCACTTCTTGTGATAGAGAAGTTAATCGTTTCAGCCTCTAATTCAATAACCTGTCCGTCTTTGCGAATCAACTGTATCATTGGCATTCATTAGACCCCCCTTGTATAACTGCCACCACGAGATCGTGTTCGCATGACCCTCGCAACTTCTTCTGAAATCTGTCTTGCTAACTTGCGACCATCACCGTTAGCACCATTAACTGTGATATTGATGTTGGTGTCGCCACCACCCCCGCCAGCCATACCCTTCATTACCACAGGAATACTGCGACCATCAGGCAATGGCACTATCGCTTCTGTGCCATGCAATTCAACAGGGTAGCCAGACTGTGGCCCTGATGCAATACCACCCTTCTTGAATTTCCATGATTTGTAATTGATTGTTGGTATATTAACACCGGGTATCTTGTTTGCTAATTTGATACCTGCGTTGATACCTTTCCATAGTGGTGATGTGAAATCAATCAAAGCATTGACGGCTTTCGCTGCAAATCCTTTCATTCTATCCCAACCTTTACCCCACATGCCGACAATACCATTCCACAATTCTTTCGCTTTCTCTGTATTTCCTGTCAAAAGAGCCATAACTATTCTTGATACTCTGATAACAGTCCTAACGATTAGCAAGATCGGTGTTAGAATAAAGCCAAGTGCGTTTAGCAAATACATCCAATACGGTTTGATATATGGATAAATCCAACCTATTATCTTGATTACAATACCTATGATGAATCCAGCGACATGAAGTATAACACCGATAAATTCACCAGCCCACGCAATTAACTCGCCTAAGAACTCAAATATACCAGAACTAACCAAGAAGTCAAGCAGTATATTCCACCATTCCATAATTTCATTCACTATATCATCAAAGGTCACGCCCATATCATCAAATGCACCTGTTATGTTGTCAAATACGGCAACAACGCCATCCCAAATAGACATAACTGCATCAACTATTGCTTGCACTATACCTGCTTCAACAATAGCGGTAATCAAACCAAATATCATCTCATAAATCATATTGTAGTATGTGAAGAACAATTCAACAACTGCGGTCATGCCATCAGTAATGCCACCAAAGAATGATTCAGAGTCAATTTCTGGTAGCACTACATTTGCCTTGAGAGTTTCCCAAAGACCAGACATTCTTCCGGTTTGGTTGTCAAATAAATCTCCCATACCTGTCGTTGCTGCTGAAAACACCGGGCCAAATGTTTCGCTTGCTTTAGTGCCAATACTACCTAAGCCACCCTTTATCTTATCAAACGGTATTTTGTCTAAAGCACCCTTTACCTTATCAACGGCTGATTGAACAAAGCCAAAGGCATCACCAACCACAGGTAAATCTTCAAGCCAAGCCCGAAGTTTCCCACCCCCTTGATCTAACGATGCAACAAGAATCATCAACACCGCACTAAATGAAAATATCAAACCAACCATCGTCAATACTGTGCCAACAATGCCCGTTAGCAGTTTTTTGAACATACCAGCAGTAGCCACAACAGGGGTCAAGACCGCACCAAAAACACCAACAGTCTTTACAAAAGTGTTGAGGGTTTTATCAGCAGCACCGCTTTTCTTGTCAAGATGTTCCATTGATTGCACACCAGCATCACCCGATGAGATAAATTTGCTCTTTACGCTCTCTAATGAGAACCCTAATTTGATGTATGTATCATACAAAGGACCGAGAAACTTCATCATTACACGATGCTTATCTGGTAATATGGTTAATTGATCGCCATACTGTTGCAGGGTCTTGATATGTTCAGCGAACTGATAGTCCATACCAGCAATAGTTTTGCCACCCTTAGCCATTATCTTTCAACCTCGCATTCATCTTCTCAAAGAAATCAGTATCGCTTGTAGTCTTAACTGCTCTCCCCTTTGTAGCACCCATATCTTGTTCACGCTTCAATTTATCCAACATTTCAGCCTCTTTTTCCCGATATGCGGTCATCATTAGATAATCCAAGATGACCCGTTCAGGGGGTTGGCTATCCCAAGCGTGGGGAGGACACTTGAAAAACTGTCCTAAGAAAAATGTGATAATAGACTGACCTAAGTATGTTGCTTTGCCTATGGGTATGTCTATATCGCCCTCTCCGTCATAGGAAATGAATGCTTCTATGTCGTCAAGGGTTATGCCAAAGGGCCTGTAATTCCACCTTGCATTCCCTCCATGAGAGTATCAAACGATGGCAACAATTTCTGTATTTCCTGTGCAATCTCTGGTTTTAGAGTCAGCAATTGCTTTGCGGTTAGAGATGGTTCTGACTTAGTGATGCACTTAGTGAATACAAACTTCCAAAATCCACCAAAATCAATTTGGGGAATCATATTACCATCACCGTCATTCTTCAAACCGACAAATTGACTTAGTGCCTCTTGCCTTTCAATCCAAGTTAGATCCTTTATCCATACGGATAATTCACCAAACTCGGTGTCAATAGTGTGTTGCTCTGAATTATTGTCAATTAGTAAATCATTCACTTGTGCTTTCTCCGCCATTACCTTCACCTTCTTCTGTGGTTGGCTCTGCTACTGCTTCTTCAACCACTTCAACCTCTGGTGCGGTTAAGCGAGCCAACAGGTCAGCCTTTGTGCCTGTTGTCGCTAAACCTCTTGTGCTGCATTCAACTTGCAATTCTGTCTTATTCATGTCCTCAAAGGACTTTGGTTCAACAGGTGCGGGTGCATCCACAGGTGTTTCAGGTGTCGGGGTCGGAGAAGGCTCAAGGATTGCTTCACGGACAACAACAATACCTGCACTACTTAGTCCAGCACCTTCAATAATGCCTTTCTCTGTAATAGTCCAATCTAATGCTGCTCTTGTTCCGTTAATTTCCACATGCCCTGTTAGCCTTGCCATTCATATCACCCCTGTCATCTATATCTAATAAACTTAATTCACTAATTCTAATTCCATACCGTTGATTCGCCATCTTCATCATAAGACCAACCGGGTTCATTCCAACATTCTTGGCATAGACCATTACGGCATTCCGCCTGTTGTTCACAGTCATTACACCAATCATCTTCAATTTCCCATTTTAAGGCTTCTTCCGGCCAGCCATCTTCATCATCATCTGGCTCTCGTAGCATATCCGCACCCGGTCCTGCTTTCATGCGTTGTGATAATTCTTCGTAGTTATCCATCCATGAACCAACGATAGCCTGTGCTTCTCGCTTATCAATACCTATTTTTTCCAATTCCATTGGCGCACCGAACATATTGATGCGCCCAGATGCTTGCAGATCAAAGAGAAGTTGATACCATCTATCCCATTCAGGGTTAATAGGTGTGTTTTTCAAAATAGACCACCCACGAGAAAGTGCCTTCTTCAAAACATCTGTGTCTTTCATCATCAATCCCTCAATAAATAAAGTATGGGCTTGTTTCTGTCGCCTTCATGTGCCTAATTGCAAACTCAACCTCTGCGGTCACAGGCCCTTTGTCATCGGGCAACGGGTGATTAGCCTTCAATACAGTATAGTCCTCAATTGTGATGAGAGCATTCTGGCGTGTGCTTGCCGAACCCGGTTTGAATAGTGTCATAGTAATGTCGTTAGTGTTGATGTGGTGCTTTCTCTGTCGCAATTCATCAAACCATCGGCTATCTTCAACTAATGCACTAAACTTGAATGTGTATTCTCTTGCTGCCTCTGTGATTTCAGAAGAGTATTGTGTTGCAGCCTCTTGCACCTGATCGCCAGCAGCATAACTGCCGTCTGTTCCTTTGATATACCATCGGGCGGTGTTAGAGTTGCTAATACCCAATTCAGCACTAATAGCCCTTAGCAAAGGTGCGCCAAAGGCTTGCATACTCACATGCTGAAACAAATACGGCTTCTCGCCATTTACTGCGATACCAGACACCCTGCGATTTACATGGGTGTTTGCAGTATTTTCAAACATACGGTGCGGATTGATGAATGTATCTTGAGTATCACTATACATTCGCCCTGCTTCATAATCTCCGCTAATCTTTACTTCACCTTCGCTATCGGCTTTGAATGTGAAAGCATTGATTTTACAACCAGAATACACCCTTAGCATTTGATTAGCACCGGGTGTAGTGTCTGTGGATCTAAATGATTGCTCAATACTAAATGTTGGCAAGTATGAATAGCCAAAGAAGTTATGCTCAACACCATACTTCAACTCGTTTGTAGTGTCAATGATGGCAGGTGAACCTCTCTCCCATGTTGTTCCGTTGGTGGTGTCATAGGTGTATGCCATTCTTTCAACACCACATGATGTAGCGGTGTGTCCGAATAGGAATGGTTCTTCAACATAAACATAAGCAGCATCACCGCCAGCAGCCGTTCCAACCGCCAAAATCCTACGGATTTCATGCTTGTTTAGTGTTGGTGCGCTAACATCAGCACCGGGAATTTGAACGGTATCTTTGTCAAAGATTTGTATGTATTCCCCTGCGGTAAATTTGGCTGCGATTGTTGCGCCCAAGTTTATTCTCAAATCACCTGCAACTACATCGGCAGCAGGGCCAGCGAGAATGTGAATAGGAACATTGACTGTTTGCGCTCTTGCTAATGCGCCAGAATCTATGTCTGTGCAACCTGTAAATTCAGCAGCACCGCCATAAGCACCGTAATGTCCGAGCAATGGTAGCCCATCTGTTGAAAGAACCTTGAATATGCCACCACCTGTCGCTACGACATCAAAGTTAGCGGTTGCAGTATCTGTGGTTGTAATTGCTAATAGTGTATCAGCAACGCTCAAAGAACCTATCAATACATCTTTATCAACTGTGCTACCCAATCCTGTAAGTGTTGAAAATCCTGTTGGTGAATCATTTGTTGTTGTTGTAATGGTGGTATCAATTGTGTTTGTTCCAAATTCCTGTGCTGCAAGGTTTTTACTTGTTTGACCGTCTTTCAAGTTTAATGGTAAAGCACCCAAGATTGTATTGGCTGATGAAACATGAGAGTATTCACCCATGCCCTTTGCAGTATGTCCTCCAAGAGCGTATTTCATAAATCTCAAAGAATGTGCGTTTAGATCGTATGCACCACCACCAAGTGTTTCCTTGCCACTTGTTAGGACATTGACATCACGCCCCATGCCTACAATGTGTTGCTTTCTAACATCAATCTCGGACTCTGGTAATGAGAATGAGTTAAGCAATCCTAAGAATTGGTCGGCTTTGATTCGCTCGCTTGTGCCAGCAGCACAGTCAGAGTCAAAGGTTGGCATACGCAATCCATTGATTACAAAGTAATCGTCAGCGTGTCCGGGGTTGTCAGCCGATACAAGTCTTGGTTGAATTGTAATTGTTGTGTCATCATTTGCCGTGATAGTGAAACTTCTGTATGTTGAAGCGTAATTATCATTTGCATGGTTTTGGGAAGCATAAAAGCGAAGTGAAGCACCAACAAGCATATTGTTTGGCACTTTCATCTTTCCATCGGTATGAACCCAATACATACCTTCACCGATTGTGATTGTTGATGTGTTTGCGGTTGGCCCTACTTTGGTAGTTTTCCACCCATCGGTTGCGGTTGTTCCATCAACCCATGTTCCTGTTCCTTGTCCTACTAATCCTGTTTCCTTCGCCATAGAAACTTCGGCTAAATCTCCCTTGAATACTTGGTTTGTCGGCATCTTTCATCATCTCATATTGCGGGGAGGGGTTGTGCAAAAATCACTATTTCGGCTTGCATTGTGTAGCGGAATAGCCTCTTACTACGGTCAGACAAGTCGGTTCGGGTCTTGAAGATTGCCCTATCAAAGTTAGATCCATCACCCTTTCTGTGCTTGTGCAGTATTCTCCGCACTTCATCACGAAGCGCACTTAGACGGCTTCTCCCCTTCACCGTTCTAATATCAATTGTTAGATTGACATGGATATTGACAAAATCAAATAGCAACTCTGGTTGTGCTTCATTGTGTGCAGTTTCAAAGACTCGGATAATGTCATGATCTTGCAAACGGGTTCGCTTTCCTTCGCCAGACTCTAATGTTGCTATGTCTAAAATTGAGGGTTTTGGAGATACATTCCATTCCCTGTTAAGCAAATTAACAATAGAATCAATTGCATCAGTCATTCTTTGAAAACCCCCGTTAATTTTGCTTGCGCTTGCGCTACATCTAATGCGAAGGGGCTATTCTCTTTATGCTTATTCATTATTTCGGCTAATTCACCCTCATCAAGAGGTATGTTATCTTCCTCTGCCATATTTTGCTCTTGAATCATAAGAGCCTCTAAGTGATTTGGTTCTGCGTCTTGTTGCTTGGCTACTGCTGCTTTGTATTCCTCAAGTGCCTTTGTCTTAGACTCAAAGACTTTCAACACTTCTGGTATATCCATCATTTGTCGCCTCTCATTTCCTCTATTCCAGCATCAACGGCTCGCTTTTTGCCATCACAATCACGGCAAAACTGTCCTGTTGATTTAGAACCAGACCAAATAACACCGTATTTGTCGCAATCGCTACAATGATCTATGATTTTACCTGATGGTAATTGTTGTCTTTGTGGTGCTTTCTCAACCATTTTATCAGCCTCCCATTCCCGCTACTACAATGCTCTCTTGAAACGGCACGAGAAGTTTGGCAACCTCTGCCTCTAACTTCTGGTGCTTAGATGCCAAGTCCACATTTTGTGTTCCTTCGGGGAATAATACAGAATAATCATCGGACATGAGAATATCCATGACTACCAATTTAGTGCAAGCATCTTCAATGCTCTTATCAACATACCTTTCACCGTAAATGTAAGCCATTCTTAGCGAATGGTTCTCAAAGAATGGATATTCATTGTTAAACAGTATTTGACCGTTCTCTTCAATAGACCACCACGATCTTTGTCGCTCTTCATCATCAATATCACACAAAAAGCGAACCTGCTTCAAAGTAGCACCTATGGTTAGTGATGTGGTAAAACTCCCTTCTTCATCACTAATCACGGTGAAAGTGTTGCCGACTCGGTTGCATAGCGCAATCCTGTTTGTAGTGCCATCTTGAATAAATACCAGACCATATCCATTGGTAAAGTGGCTGGCGTTATTAACCGTAAATGATGTAATAGGCGTTCCTGTTGTGCCATCAACAGTCGCTTCGCAAGTAGTATGAAGATTCTTAATGAAATTGATAGCACCGTTATCACTAATTGCTATTGTTGCATTCTTTCCACCCTCTGTGCTACGCATAGATGAAACCTCAACCACACCATCACCCATATCGCTATTGCCAAGTGCCATAAACTCGTGATTAACATTTAGTGTTGCTGATGACGATGTTGCAGTTTCAACGGTCAAACTGCCTATCTGTATTGCTGATTTATTAAAATCAGGGTCTTGGTTGATTAGTGCTGCGATATTTTCAGCCGTTGATTTGTGATCAAACTGCGACCTCCACTTAGTTTGAGCGTCATCTCCCTCTGTCAATTTAGCCACACCATTTGCACCCGGACATAGGTAAATGCTCTTGCCACTTAATGCGGTATGATCCATGATGCGGAATGCAGCACGAGCAGCAGCCATTTCACGGTAGTAATCACCTTGCCATGCACCCATCTTTAGAATGCGTTGAATAGCCCCATGCTTGACAAATACTGCACCAACATAGTCGGTATAGTATCGCCTTCGGTATGGTTTGAATGTTGTGAAGTTTAGGTATTCCTCTGATACAAGTCGTGGTCGCCAAGCGTGTCGGGTCACGGTATCAATGTAATCTTGCCTAATCTTGATTAAATGCTCAACATGACTCTTTTTGACACCACGCTCATTACTGTTAGTAAATGCTGATTTGTGTTGAATGTATGCGTTATTTGCAGTAGTAAATGACTCCGAACCTTCTTTTGCTGCGATAAGATATATTTGACCTGCCGACCCTACTGATGCCGTTGATGTGATTGTGTATGTCTTGCCAATAGCATCGGCATCATCATACACCAATATGTTATCAGTAGCCTCATAGCCCCATCTCCTAAAGTCAGCACCAGATATGGGGAATTTAATATCACTACCATCAATTACACTATCACCTGCTAATGTGATAGGATCGGGTAATGGTAATTGAAGATACTCGCTAACCTTTTGCACCGTTGTATAAACCAATTCATCAGGGTATAACGGTGCATTTGGTCTATGTCCGGGTGAGAATGTGCGTGGCATTAGCGACCACCCCTGCTATGTGAGCCGAGATTGTAGTGCATAGCATCACCACACACGCCACACTTTGGAGTCCAACAGAAATGCAAAGCACCACAGGATAGGCATCTTGTGCCAGCACCTATGTTTTGTATGTTCTTTCGCTCGCTCTTTCGCATTCGCACCCTTGTTTTTGTAGCGTTCTTCATGTTCTCCTTAGAAAACGGAGAATCATCTTCGGCTATTGAAGATTGACGGGCGTTTGCAATTTCCGCCATTCGGACTTTGCGCCTTCTTTGAATGTCATAAGACTCTTCAAAGTCAAGATTTTCAACTTTCATCCGAGCCATTTATTGCCACCCCGTAAGGCGACAACCTCATGCCCTGCGCCCAACTACTGTTAGGTAAATTGTGTGTGTTGAAAGGTTTGTTCCATCACCAACGGCATCCAGAGCAGCACCATCAGCACCTGCTTCAAAAGCCAATAGCAACTCATTATCTCGGTCATATTGCCAAACATATCCTGTTCCGCCACCGTCAAGTGTGATTGTTTCCATGATTGGGATTGAGCATAATTCACTTAGTTTCAAATCTTCACCTGCTGCCAGCCATGAGTCGTCTGGGGTGATCTTGAATGTTGCGGTGATACGGCTACCTTGAACCGAGTTTCTTCCTTCTTGTGATACTGTCAATGCCATGTCGCTCATTCCCTGTGTATGTGTCCTTATTCATAAGTATTGCTCAAGAATACAAAATTGTTAGCCTAATTTTACCTGTGTCAGCAGCCCATGCGGTTGAAGTTTCTAACTTGAAATTGACTGTTCCACAAACTCTTCCGGTCCAAGGTTGATTCTTATCAATTGGTATTTGAGTGTTTGATGGATCGCCAATCTTTGGTGTGGCTGGTGTTGAATGTGAACTTCGCCCTACGCTAACTGATAGCGAATGTTCCATACTACCCGCACCTTCTTGGGTTGCGCCTTCGGTTGTTTGAAATTGATAGAAGCCTCTTCCGCCAGATTTGTTTGTAAAATCTAACTCGGTAATTGGGTTGCAGTAATTTATTGGATCTCCGCCCAATTTACCGTAATCTCCACATTGTATCGCCAAAGACCCATGTGTAGTTTGGGTGTCTGTGTTTGTTGCCAATTTACTAATAGATGTATCTAACCAGACATTGTGAATTTCGCCATTCATTTGAATTGCTGCGGTTATTTGAGTTTGACCTGCAAGATCAGCAGCGTCATACTCAAACACAATGCGATTAACTCTGGTGCGTGAACCGTATCGGCCTTCACCATCTTCAATGCTATGTGCTATGATAGGCATTATTGTTCACCCTCGCCACTATCTTCGGTAGCGGGGTTCATCAAAGCCTCTGCTCTTGCAGTTAGTGAAGCCTTAGTTGCGGTGCGTGGCACACTTTCGCCACGAGCCTTGAACCACTTTACCATTTCATTACGAGTCCAATTAGGGTCAAATGCAACTTCTTCAACAGTTTCCTCAACCACTTCTGGTGCAGGTTCTTCAACAACTACTTCTTCAACAACAGGTTCTTCAATGGCTTTTGCCATTTCTTTTGCCTGTGCCACAGGTTTGTCATCAAGGACAACCCAAATCTTAGAAGTGTCATTCTTGAACATCTCAACCAGATCTGCTGGTATGTCATGTTGAATCCTTTGCCGAGTCCAGCCGTATCGCACACCGTTAATGCTTGATGTGTATTCAACATAAGACCTGTTGCCTACATATTGAATGCTAACCATTCAGTTAGCCCCCTCAATTGTATAGCAAGGTCAATCGGAATGTGTCTGTGTTTGTTCCGCCCGGTGAAGTGAAAATGACTCGTGGCCCTGCATGACGAATGTCAGCAGGTAATTCAAAACCACCAGAGTTGTTCACTACACTAAGGACAGATACTACATTAGAACCTAATACCCCTGCAATCTTTGTTGCATCAGCCGTATCAGCCAAATCAAGAGTTGTTAGGGTGCTTGCAGCAGTTATTTGAACATCAACTACCAACAGGTTTAGCGCACCTGCTGCTGAATTGCTACCAATTGGGCTTTGAAGCCAATCTGTGCTTGAAGGGTCAGACCCCGCCCACATTCTTTGATCTAATACTACTGAACATCCTGCTTGTGTCAAATTTCCGTTTGCCATATTACCACCTACTTACTATCTCCTATTTTAACCCTCAACTCAAATCACGGATTTTACCGCTTGCTTTGAAGAAAGCACAAATCAATTCACCCATAGTGTGAAACATTCCCATTTGACCTAATCGGTTGATACCGAATGGGTCGCCTGTTTCAATTCCAGACTCGTGATACAATGTTGGTTTAGCCGTTGTGAACCAACTGTAATCTGTGTCAAGGAAATACATACGGCTACTGCCGTCTTTCTTTACATCTTTAGAAGGAATGATAGGCACACCGTTGTAAGTTGCTACCATGAACCCACCTTGAATACCGGGAACTCCCTTTACACCATTTACACCCGGAACAACTCTCTTCATTTCAACGAAGCGTTGTTGTGGTTGCAATAGTTGCTGGATAGTTTCAAGTGTGTCATAGCCTGTTAGGATAACCTTTGGTTGGCCTCCCGCTTCCCAGACGCTCTTGAACATTCCATCAAGGATATTTAGTGATAGCGCACGATTTGCTGCTGCTACACCACCATCAACTTGAGCATCATACCAATTATCAGAAGTTCCAGCAGCACGAGTCAAATTGTAAATGTTGTGATCGGTTGCCAAATCAACGAAGTCTGTTGCAGTTTCAACGAATGCACTTGAAGTAATACGGTCAAGTGATTCAAAGTTGTTGCCAGCAGTAGTTTGCACATCTTCAAGAAGCATCTTATTGATGTGTTCTGTGTGGTGCTTTGCCATCTCCATCTTCATAACTGCTCTTGCATCTCCAAGACCATCATCTTTGTCAGCAAGGAACATAGCAGTTTCAGACAAGTCAAATGTGTGTGCGACTGTCTTTGGCTTTGTGCTTACATGCTCAAAGGTTGGCTTGGTTGTTTCTGGTAGTGTTGCGTTTTCACCGACACCGCCACCTTTCGCAAAGTCAGGCTTTGCGGTGGTGACCCTCCAACCAGACTTCTCCCAAGGCTTCTTAGGAAGGATAGAAAATGCGTTAAACTCTTGGTTCAACTGCGACCATACTTTGCGACCAAATAGTGCTTGGTATGTTCCACTTGTGCTTGACATAAGAGGGGAATCAGCCTTCAATAGATCTGTTCCCGAATACGCCCATGCGTTTTGTCCTGTTCCAGCCCCATAATAGAGGCGTTCCATATCTTCAATTGTGCGAATATAACCTGTGCTTCCACTCATCTAATCATCTCCTTCCGTTTATTGTGTTCCCCCGAACAAGGCTCTTTGGCCTAACTCTTCTAAGGCTCTCCATCCATCAAGGCCGTTGCCAAGTGCTGCATACTCTTCATGTGTTGGTATGCGAATGTCGCTCTGGGAGGGAATAGGTGCTGCTGACTTTTGAATCTCTGCGTTTGTGTTTCGCAGGTTTGCAATTTCAGCCTTTAGTGCTGCAATTTGTGAACCATGATCGTTTGCTTTCTGAATCTCCAAAGCGTGTTGGGTTTCAGCCTCATATCGGTCATGCCATTCTTTCTCAACAAGTGCTTTTACCGCTTCTTCATCACGAATTGCGGAGTATGCTGCATATCCACGCTCAAGGGATTGAGGGGATAGGTCAAGACCTTGCTTGATGATGTTCTTGCCACCTGTTGGGGCAGGGTTCTTCATCTGTTGTGGTTGCTTGATAACATATTTGTTGGATTTAGCGTTAGGTAGTGAAGGTGCTGATGCAAGGGTTGCATCTTCTCCGCTACCATATAGGTCGCCTTGTCCTCTGTGAGTATATCCGTGAGAACCATCAACGCCAACCATGTATGCTTTTCCGAGTCCGAAGTGTCCTCGTAGTCCATCAAGATCGACACCTTGCTGATGTGCAAACTTTTCAAGGGAGTCAATGTATGCAATTGCTGCTTCTTCCTCTTGTTTTGCCATCATAGGTGCTGGTTGTTCTGTCGGTGTTTCTGGTGCATCAGCCATGTGTTTGTTAATTCTTGCCAACGCATCTCGTATCTCTGTCAATGTTTCGCCTGTTTCGCCTGTCATTATATCATCATCCATTTTCAATAGGGTGTATGTGCTTTCTGGGTTAATACCCTTTTTACATAGAGTAATCTCATGTAATTCCATGTCGGTAATTTCCCTATGAGAACCGTGTTCTTCTGTTGTTTTAGAAACACGGAATAGGGCTTGACCGCCAATGGAGAATGCACGAAGTTCGCCAGAGCGAACCTGCTTTTGGACTTCACGAGCCTTTTCTATGTCATCACGAATGCGACATACTACAAATAAGCCGTGATCATCAACTGTTGATTTCCATACTCTGCCATCACTATCTGTATATGATGGTAGCACTTCACCAACCTGAATACCACTATGTGCAAGTTGCACATTACGGTATGATGGGTTTTGCATGAACCCGTTAAATGCCTTTTTCAATGCTGAAACAGGGATTCTATCTCCTTGTTTATCAACCATATCAACAGAGGCATAGCCAGCAATAACAAGGTCGTTTCCTGAATCGGCTTTCAGAATAAACTCTGAACCCGTTGCAGACCATGTTGCGCTTGCCATTGTCCTACCAAACTAATGTTATGGTATTTAAGCCATTTGGGGTTGATCGGGTTGTGGTGGGGGTAATTGCGGTTCTTCTGGTTCTTCAAGCGGGGTCTTAACCTTAGCCTCTTTTTCGGCTTCACGCTTTGTTTTTTGAGGGAATGAAAGCGTTGCTTCGCCACCCTCAACCTCTAACTCTCCCTCAACCTCTTCGCCTAAATTGTTAGTGCTTTGTAATGAAATGTGCAGGGCTTGTTGTATTTGCTCTCCATCTTCCTGTTGATATGGGTCAAACATAGGTGTGGCTTCTTCATCAATCAATTCAGTCGGCCCTCTTGGTGCAGTTAGCATATCCATTTCACCAGACCAACCGCCCCCGGTCATAGCCCCAGATATGCGAGCCATATTCATGCCCTGCTTCTCTTGAACATCATCGTCTATGGCTTCATTGACAGTCCATTCGCCTTCATCTGTGCGCTCTAAACCAAATTCACCGCCCTTTTCATTTAGATCTTCTTCTGTCAATCCATCAATCTCTGATAGCAATTGTTCAGTAGTCAGCGATTCATCGGTATTAGCAATATGCCTTCTTGCTGCTACTAACAAATTAGATGATTCTCTTGGATCACCTGATGGGTCTAATAATTCAGCACGAGTAAATAGCATACTCCCATGATTTGAGATGAAAGGTGGATAAGGTGTAATCTCTTTAATGTCATACTTGAATAGATGCGCTGCAACAGGCCCCCAGATTGATACCTGCTTTTCAGCGTGTTTTGCTAAGGGAGTATCATCATCAATCTGTAAATCTAATCCGTTGCCATCCCATTCAGCCTTTACTACAAGTGGATTTAACTCTGCATATTCCAATACTATGTTGCCGTTTATGCGAGAAACATAAGGTAATGCGCTCTTTGTAATATCACCATCAGGCGCATACAACACCCACTTGTGGTGTGATTCTTTACCTTTCATAAATGTTGAAGTAGCATCTCTTAACCATACTTCACCACCTATTGCATCAATGTTTTTTACCAATCCATCACGATCTGTAAATTTGCAATCCTTCGGCATTGGGAATGAAATGCCCTCATCTGTTTCATACAGGGTGCGAAGGATAGATAACCTATCTTCTAAAGCATCCATGTGTATATCTTCACCTTTGTGAACCAACAAATCAATTGCTCGGTAATGCTTTCCTTTCAATACACCGTCAAAGGTGCAATCACCAGATTGCTTTCGCAATCCTTCTTTGACTTCTTTTGGTAATGATACGCTCTGCCCTTTACCATTATGTGCTGATATATGGCTACCACTTTTTGATACTATGACTCTTTTACCCTCTGGTCGGCTTTGGATAACCCAATTGCCTGTGAAGCCTTTGAGATCATCAATATCGCCAATGTCATACACAGTATGTGCAGGGTTGATGATGGTCTTGAAAACGCCCGTTGCTTCATAATCATCGTTTGATTTATACAAATCACCACTTACAATATGTGCAAGTCCATCTTCATTTTGTGTGAATAGTGCTGGCACATCAGTTTGCTTAGGTTGCATTGGGTGATTGAGAATTGTTGGATTAACCATGTTCACATGGTTTTCATGGACTGTTGTTTGTAATGTATCAAATGGTTTGTCTTTAACATCAAAGCGAACAGTATTGTTAGCCCTATCCCATTTCCACGCAAGTGTTGCTGGCATTTTATGACCCCAAGCATCAAGATTACCCGGTAAATGTGTCGGTGGGTGTGTGGCGTGTGATGAATGGTGAACAGGACCGATAGCGACTTCTCTTGGTATTAGCCCACCTGCGCTTGGCATAGGTGCAGTAGTCTTGTAATCTGGATTTTCACCACGCATTAACATATAATTCGCAGCCTGTGCTAATTGTTGGATATTGCCACGAGCAACGGACAACCCCCTAATATCACCGGGTTTAGTGTTGAATAATTCTGGATATTGCTCTTGTAATTTCATAGCCATCTCTTGCATCATCTTTCCTTGATTCTTATCCGATGCTTGGTAATGTGGGTTGTGATAAGACCAATACTCTTCATCAGCAGGGTGTCTTTCAGCAAACCTGCCAACTCTCGGCATTCCTAAATCGGTGTGCATTTGCACTATGTTAGCAAGTGGCTCTTGTCGCATAGCATCAGAAGGAACGGTCATTAGCCCTCCCTTTCCTTGTATTTCACTTGGGTGCAAATGGTGGTGATTAGATACCGCAGCCCATGTGCCTCTCCTTGCATTGATGCTACGGGTTCTTGGATGTTCCGAGCCAGCCTCCCAACCTGTATGCAAAGCAAACCTGTGCGGGTGGTCTTTCAGCGTTTCGTCATTAACCGTAGCGGGAAAGTGAGATGAGCCTATGCCATGATGAGAATCCTCTGGGTCATTGATTGGGTGATCTTCATGGTGTAATACGCCTAACATTTGGTCGCCCAACCAACCGTTAAACGCTTCAGGATATGAATCACGCATTAGTCTAACAAAGGAATTGACATCTCTCCCTACACCGCCCCAATGCTGAAACGGTTGCCACCAATGGTGTGTAAATGAAGGCAATAGTGTTCCGGGTTCGGCTTCGGTCATCCAATTATGAAGATGTGTTGCTTTAGCCCAAGGCGACTTCATCTCTTCAAGTCCACCTTCTTCACTTGATGCTGATACAGGGCCATGCCTGTGTTGTGGTCTGGCCCACCATCTTGCCATAGGTATCATTCTTTCAAACCAATTTCTCTTAGCCCTATCCCATGACATACCTGTTGCTGCTTTGAAATCATTTCTAATTTTCTTAGCCTCTGGTGAATCATAACTTTCTGTGCCACCTAATTTACGCAAAGCACCCATAAAAGCATCGGTTTGGTCTTTCGTTTGCCATTCTGTGCCAAACAAATATGACAACAATCCCAAACGAGATGTGCGACCATTCCATTCCTGTCGCTTCAACTCTTCATACTCTTCATCGGATAAGTAGCCATTCCTCCCTTCACGGTCAGCAACATACAAATCTTTCAATGACTCCGTTGGGTGTCCTACAAATTCCTTCATTGACTTTGGGATATGACCCATGCGCTCGGCTTCGTGCATGTGGTCTATCATTGCTTTACCATCTTCATCTTTTTCAATTAAATGCAATAAGTGATCAACATAGTGCGGGTCGCCCCATTGCGCCCCATGTAGCAAGGGGCATGAAGGTAATTCAAATGAAAGTGGGTGTCTGTCGCCATACGGGTTATCGTCATGTGCTTGAGGCCAATCCTCCGCATAACTCGTGCTAAACCTCCTATTTGGCAAATAAGTCATATCATTTGGTAATGATAAATTGCTTAGTGGATTGGGTTTGTTTAGATCACGCATCTTATACTGTGATGGTGTTGGCATAAGACCCGCTAACAAAGCGGAATCTTGCTTCTCTAAATTATCAAAACTACCGTAGTATTCTTTTACGGCTTTGACAAACTTATCCGTATCAACAGGGTTGTTTGTGATGAAAGACAGAGCAGTATCTGTTCTTATTCTTACTAACTCTGTTTTATCCATGTTTTCACCCCTTATCAGAGGCGACTCATTAACACTTCTAACTCCGAAGCGATTTGCTCAACCAGACCCGGATTGCCGTAGCCACCTGCTTTTTTCAACTGCATCATGCTTTCTTCAACGGTTGAACGATAATTGTAATTGTCATGTTCACCAGCATTGTTTAGGTGCATGTGCATACTGCTGCCATTAACATCATAACTTGTCTTAGCAAAAGCAGGTATCTTTGCTTTTTCAGAGATTGGTGATATAGAAGGTGCTTTTTCTGTGAAGAATGGCATTGTTCCGTTGGTATGATAATTGATTGCCTCAACAGGTATTCCCCCGCTATGTGCCATGAATGTCGGAACAGAGTTTTCAACAGATGGTTCTTGTTCCCACTTTGTCATAATGCCCTTTGAGCGCAAAAACTCGGTTGTTTTGTCAATCTTAGTCTTGTTGCCTTTACCGCCTTTGAGTTTAGGTGGTTCTCTCTGTCCTCTGTCAGATTTGTATGAGCCTGTTTCCTTGCCTTTGCTTTGACTCTCTTTGATTTTGTCAGCAATTGCACCCTCCCATTCCTCAATCTTTCCATTCTTATTGCGATCTGCTTCTTTGCCATGCTTATGGTCGCTCGCATATTTACCCATTTTATTCATGTATGGTGAATCATAAGGTTCTTCCTTTGGTGTGAATGGGTTTGGCATTGGTTTTTGCTCTCGCTTGTATGGGTTTTCCTTTTCCTTTGTTGGATCGTATGGCTTGTATGGTTCTCGCATATCCTTCGGCATATCCTGTGGTCTTTTTTCACCACGAGGATCATACGGATTGCCTTTAGTCAAGTTGCCACAATGCTTGTCGCATCGTGCTTTTTGTTCTGGTGTGCATTCGGAATAGTTGCAACCGAAGGTCTTTTGGCAGTATTTGTTCTTTTCAACCATACTTGCCTTTTCCATGTAGTTGCCCTTATCATCGGATTTGCAACCACCCATGCAATTCATGTTCTTGCACATACTGTTTTTGCACATACCCGCTTTCTCGGTCTGTTTGACAATAGCCGACTCAAGTTGTTTTACAATTAGCAGTAATTCGCCTTCGGGAGTTTGCATTGGGTCTTTCCATCGTGGTTGCATAATATCACCTGTATGTTTTTGCTGACGGTGAAGATGGTGCAGGTATAGCCTGTTCCATCTGTCGCCATTCATGTATTTCTTCATCTCTGCTCTTAGAGATCATGTCTTGATTAAATCCGAATATCTGTTCATCACCATTTGACCTGTTCAATGGGTCATAGGCTTCATCAGCCATAGGTGTGATTGCCTTTAGCCAACCTGCTTTACGCATCATTGTTTCTGGGTCATCAACCGCTTTGATAAGTGAATTGTTGTTTGATTCTAATTGCTCAACACGCTTTCTAAGGACACGGATTTCTTCAACCATTTCCTTTAGCAAGTCTGCCGTTGCCTCTCCGATTTCCTCTGACATATCACATTCCTCCCATTGGGCCAGCGTTAGCCATTCCACCGGGCATACCAGCAGGACCGGGTGATGGCATATTCATAGGTGGCATTTCACCCTGTGCTGCCATCATAGGATCCATACCTGCTGCACCATGACTCACCATTGCTGCGTGTTGTTGGCGAATTATTTTGACCTTTCTTGCTATTCCTTCAACATCGTTTCGTAGTATAGTGATTGCCTCACTAAAAGCATCAGGCATATCCATTTGCAAGTTATCCATAGTTGCTTGCATATCAACCGTTCCAACATGGTTAGTTAGGTCTGTTGCAATCTTTGTCAAACGCTCATGCACATCAGCCAACGCTTCTTCATTTGAACCATATACTGTGCCATTCTGTGCAGCCATCATCTCATCTGGTGTTGGCTCTCCCATTGGTGGTGAAGGTGGTGGTGTCATAGGCGGTGAAACTTGACCGGGCATGGCTGCGCTTTGACCGCCTTCTCCACCACCCGATGTTGGCCCTTCCTCTTGCTTTCGCAATAGAGTCGCTTTGAAATCTAAGACTCTCATGCGGTCAGCAATTGAAGGACTACCTCTATACATTGTAAATCACTACTCTGATTGTGGTCGCCAATGATTTCTTCGCCCCATGCGAGATACACCAAGCACTACTGCACCTTCTGTGCCATCATAATCGCTGGTTGTTTGACTGTGTTGTGAAATGTTGCCTAATGGCAATCCTTGACCGAGAATTTCAGTAGTGGTATCGCTTTTACGGATTTCACCTGCCTTTTGTAATGATTTTTGCAAATTCAAATCACGCTCAAGAACCGCCAATGCGTTCTTAGCCTCTTCAATGTGCTTTGCTACATCATCTAAGTTGTTATGTGCTATTGCAGTTTGCATAGCCTCCATACTTGCAGTTGCCCTTCTTGCCATTGGATCCATTTTCGCCAATAATCCAAAATCCATAAAACCTTCCGTCATGCCAATCAACCTATCCGATACCTTTCAACTTATTGAATATAACCCCTCAATCTAACCCCAAACGGTCATCTAAGTCCTTAATTTTCCTATCCGCATTAACTTCTTCTGGTGAACGGAAATCTCGCATATCACCAAGACTACCTGCTTGCTTAGGCGCACCAGAATGTCGCTTTACATGATCAGGAGATTGACCCGCACCCCTGCGCTTCAATGCAATTTGTGAATTTAACCCAAGTCGCCTCATAGGTGGCAATTCTGTTCCCATTGTAGTCCTAACAGATTCAGGCACAGGGCCACCGTCATTTCTATTGGAGTCCATCACAGTCCTTTTGAGAATGTCGCTCATAGTCGGAGGCATTACCCAATCGCTCGTTTGAACAGGTGCGCCCCCTTGTGCGGGTGCTGCATCAGGTGGTGGTGTCGGTGCAGGTGGTGCTTCTTTGTAATCAAAGTGAATACCCGCACTTGTATCATCACGCATAGTAGCCTCAAACCCTGCCTGTTTCATTTGCATCATGTTGCGTATCATCATCTCATCTTTACGCATCATCATAATTTCATCTTCTTCTTCATGTGGTGCTAATTTCATGTGCCATTCTGTAATTTGTAATGCTTCAAGTAAAAGAGGGAATAGTCGGTTGTTGTAAAGCATTTGACTTGCTGCCAATGCTCTATTGGTCACCACAATTTGCATACCCTCATTGTTTAGACCACCGCCAGATACATCATTCATAAATACATTTGATACGCCAAAGAATGATGAAATCCTCTGTCTTATGTCATCTTTGATAGGGATATATTGCAATTCTTCAAGGGTGTCCATCATTCGCACATATTCAAGACCACCACGCCCCGATTCGGTTTCAACACCGATTGTCGGTATATATTGAGGATCACGCTCAAGGTGTTCCTGTATGTTTCTTGCCGTTCTCTCCACAGTTTCAAGATTTGAAGATTTGATAACCATAACCCCTCTCGGCATACGCCTCTTTTGATAGGCTGCATAAACATAGTTATCCATAGCAATTAGAGTATTGACTTGTCGCCAAAGTGTAGCAACAGGAGAGCGACCATAGAGTTTAGATGGCGACCACTTACTAATGTGAATTACCTCTCCTTCGGTATAGACTTGGCCTGTGCCGACACCAGCCAAATTCATGTAATGAATAGGAACAACAGGCAACCCGGTCTTAGGGCATTTTTCATTTTTGTCGCCTGTTCTAAATGACCTGTCTAACAGGCTTGTGTATTGCTTGCCACCTTTCATACCACGCTTATCAGCAACAATACGCATGAAAATAGGGTCAGCACGAGTTATCTCTTTGATACGGTAAAACTGTGGTTTGCCACTTGTTGGATCAACAAAGTATTCCTTTGTTAGAATAATATAAGCATCATCAACTATGTTCAAATCCATTTCTATTTCACGCAATACCTCAAGGAATGATTGCCCCATACGGTTCTCACTTTCAAGTAATACCTTTGCATAGTCTAATTGCTCTTTGTTTGGTGGCCTAACTTCACCACCACATTCGGTGCAAGTTTCAACTTCTTTTTGATATTCATGGTCGCAATCCCTACACTTCATCACAAAGTTTGGTTTCCAATCCCACCCCTTTCTAAAGCATTCAGTAGCCAAGTGGTTGAGGATAGATCGCAAAACAAGACATTCGTATGCTGCTGCATACAAAGCAGGGATAGTGATACCCTGCAACAACGGTGGTTCTTGCACACCAGAAGTGAATAGTGGCATCTCTGGGGTTGGTGTGCTATGGCGTTCCATATCCACGCCCAATGCTGAAAACAATCTTTCAATTCGTTTTTTATCAGCCATTAGTAATCACCTGCGCCCATTCGTCTATTGTATCTTCTGACACATTCCACTTCTTTAATAACTCAACTTGCATTTCAGGATTGTTTTCATACGCCAAGATTCTCCCTGCGTTTGTATCACCTTTCATAGCAGCAACCAAAATACTCGCCTCTCGCTTTTTCTCAATTAGATACGGTATGGCTTGCTCTGCTGCCTTTTCAAAGGTATTAGAACCTTCAAAGACAAACTGATTGCCCTCCCAACTAATACCACCTACACCCAATCTCTGTTTTAATACCACAGTATAATCTTCTCCACGCTTTGTGTTAAAAGGCAGGGTTAGGCGTGGTGCGCCTGTTGCAGTAAAGTCCACAGAACCATCAACTTCCCACAGGTTGCCAATGAAAGAATCAATCTTTTTGAGGAAAATAGGTGGCTTAGGTGTATCATAGTATAGTGTCCTATCGTCATGCTTTGTTCCACGACCAACCACATTTACATCATACAAGTAGCCGTATGACTTAATCAAAGAGCCAATTTCTGATGATGAGCCATTAACACCGTTTGCTGATAATGCTTGACTATTCATCATACCATGCTTTGTCAATACATCATAACATTCTTTGAGTATTCCTCTTTCTCTTCGGCTTAGTCTGTTTTCAGCATCAAGACGACTGTGCCATTTATCCCAAATCTCTTGCTTTTGGATTTCCGTATCAGACTTCTTTACACCAACAATGGTTTGCCTTAATGGTAATTCTAATCGATCAGGGTGCATAACAAGCATATTGAAATCATTATCTTTCAATTGCAACATATCCCAATCTTGGTCTTGCCACCAATCAAACTGCTTTAGAACCGCTTTTTGCTCTTCTCGCAACAAATCAACAATTGATGTCGCCATCTCTGTTTCGCCACCCTTCTCTAACAAATCTATCAATTCAGGGCCATTTATACCAAAGTTATCCATAAAGAATGATTTGCTAACTTGAACCACAGGAGGGGCATCTGTTCCCGGTTGTTCAGTCGGTGAACCTGCCCCTTCATTACCATCAAGACCGCCTATGGCTTTACCAGCAGTAGCAACGGCTGGCATAGGCGCATTTTGTTGCGCTTCTTGCGGTGCGGGGGCTTTCGCTGCCTGTTGTTCCATAGTCGCCAATTCAGCCTGTGCCTGTTGCAACTCTTGTTCTTTTTGCTGAACTTTCTGTTGAGCCGATGAAACTGCTGCGTCATTCCCATCTCCACCACCAATAGCATTACTTGCCACACTACCTACTGATGAAAGTGCATTACCTGCTGCACTTGTAGCAGTTTGCGCTGCTGAACCAACTGCATCGGTTGCTGCACCTACTGCTTTACCTGCTGCCTTAGCACCGAGTTTAGCAGCACCAACACCAGCCTTAACACCAGCCTTAGCACCTTGATAAGCGACCTTGCCACCTATTTTCGCTGCTTGCAAACCAGCCTTAGCACCGAGTTTAGCAGCACCTAATCCGACCCTACCTGCACCCGCAGCAACTGCACCGAGTATTTTCTCAATGGAGTCATCCATAGTGCGAATGTCTGGATCGTATTCAACTCTCATACATCAGCCCACCCTATGCGCTTAGTCCATTCCTTTCCATCAAGGACTACAATGTTATCCCTGTATTCTTTAGTGGCTTGCACCGCTAAAGCCAGCGCAATAACCATGTCATCATGCCGACCAAGAGATTCCATTTTCCCATTCGGAAGCATCGTGAACATAGACAACTCATTCAAAAGTGTATTCATGTGTCGGTGGGTTGCCCCATCGTCTTTGTATGGTATTATCAAATGCCGTTGCTCAAAATGTAATTGTAGTGTATGGATAACCGCCTCTTTTCTCATTCGGCTCATGGTAAATGGTTTGATAGGTAAATCGCTAATTTCCTTCAACACTTGATGAAACGCCTGTGCAAAGTTATTGGTTTCTAATTCAACAATAACAGGATTATACCGAGCGTTCAACTCAATTATCTTATCAATTTGTGATGAGAAGTCCATACCTTTCTCATGGTGAACCCAAACAATTCGCTTATGTCGGTTTTCATCCATAGCAACTACCATCATACAGGTATAGTCGGCTTTTCTATCTGGGCTAATCGCTGGATCCCAACCGATGTAGTAATTGACATTCTCATCAACAGGTGGCTGAAACTCTAATGCGTATTCTGTATCTTTACAGGGGTCTGTCATTTCTTCTGGGAATAGACTTGACTCGCTCGCAATTGGCTTACACAGATATTCACGAGTAAATGCAATTGAAGTCATTTCACCCCTACGAGTTTGTAGTGCTTCTAACGACCATCTTTCAGGCCACAATGGTTTTCCTGTTGTTTCATTGATAGCAGGGTATTCTTTAACCCAATAACCTTTGAGTCCTTTTAACTCTTGATACAAATCAGTATATGAAAACGGTGTTCCTACAATAGCCAACTGTGCGGTGTGGTGCAATACAGGTAGCAAAGCAGTATAGAACCAAGTAGCAATATGTGCCATTTGCGATTCCGCTTCACTTGAAAGAATATCGTCAAGCACTACAATGTCAGGGTGCGCCCCACGCACCGCTTTACCAACTGACATAGCAGCAATAGATGATTTGTTTGTGAATTTGAATTTCTGTTTAGCCCACCCTCTTTTGGGCTTTAGGTGTTGAAGCGCAGGTGTTGTTTCAATCAACTCATTCATTTTACCCATGTGTTCAATGGACTGATGCTGACTGTGTGAAAAGAATAGGACTTCTGTGCCATCGTTGTAAGCCATTTTCCATAATAGATAGACACGGTAAAATACAGATTTGCCGTGATCACGAGAAGCAATAACGCAAGTCTTTGTATTGTTTTGAGAAGCCTCATACCATTCCTTGTGAAAGTCGGCTAATTGAAATCCGCATATATCTTCAAAGAAGTATTTGAAATCCCTGCGACCCATCTCCCAATCAACTTGGGATGCTAAGGACAATACCGCTTCTGACAATCAGACCACTTCCTCTCGCCAACCACTTGGCAAGAGGCTATAATCGGCATCTGCCTTTTGCTGACCTTTCATCTCCTTGATTAGACCTGCTGGTAATAGCGATAAATTGGCGTTGTCAAAACTTTTCTGTCGTGCAAAGGTGTCGGCACTTGGTGGTTCATCTTCTGGGGGCCAAGGTGGTTTTTCCTTCATTTTATCCCCATACATTCGCTTCAAGCGTTCCAACAAGTCTGGATCTCTCGGCATACCTGCGTTCATAGCAGGTGGGTCAGGGTTTCGTGATAAAACACCGTCAAGTGCGCCATCTTTTGGCAAGCGTGGGTTCATCTTTTCCATTCCGAAGTTGTCATGCACATCAAATGCGTGTGGATTGTGAAACGGATTAGCAAACGGATTCTTTACAACAGACCTTTGAAAATCAAACAAGTTTGTTTGTGGTTGCCCCCTTCGCTCATTCCTTTCCATCTGTCTTTTGTTAGCAGCAGCAACGGTTGCATCTGGGTTTTGTTGAGGGTTTTGTGTCATTGCCATTTCAAGACCACTTGGTGGTGCTTGAGGCTTCATAGGCTTATACGGCAATCCCTGTGGTTGTGTTCGCATTGGCACACCGTCTGTTCGCCCTGCAAATGGGCTTGGTTGTTCTCGGAATTGACCTACTGAACCGCCCTTTGAACGGTTAGCAGTTGTTCCATAACCTTGCCCTGTCGGTGGAGTTTTCCCTGTTTGGTTATCAACGGGAACTCTCTCACCCCCTCTTACTGAACGGGGGTCGGAATAATTCACTTTACCATCTAATACTGCGTTTGCATCGGATAGCGAACCATCATCAGTTTGTTTTGATTCGGCAGGTTTTCCTCTCGGTTGCGACATTGTTGGTGGTGCTTGTGCGCCAGAGTTATCCAACACATTCATAGCATCACCGACATCCATTTGAGATGGTGCTACGGGGTTGTTTTGTAAAGCCGTTTGAGTTGGAGTTGGCTTACTTAGTGGTTGAAGGTCGGCTAAACGACCTCCCCTAACTCCCGCCCAAGGATCTGTATTAGGGTTGCTAACATTTTGATTGCGTGAAACAGGGTTGTGCGCCCCTACTCCTAACGCTGCAAATGGGTCAGCAGGGGGTTGAGCAGGTGCTGGTGGTGTATAACCCGGTGCTACTCCTTCTGGTAATGGTGGAGGGTTAGGCCCTGTTTGTGGTGCTGGTGGTTGAGAAGGTGGTGCTTGCACCCCCGCATCTCCTGATTGACCCATAGCAGCAAAACCTGCATCAGCAGCACTTGGAGTTTCAGTTGGAGTTGGGTTTCGCAAAGCATCAACCCTTGCCCTTATGTCATCCATGTCAGTAGCACTTGGTCGCTTAGATGGCGGTGGGCCTGTTGGCCCTTTTGGTTTTGGAGGATTTGCTTCGGCCATTTCTTGAGTCAAATCTGGCTCACTTGCCCTTCTTTCACTATCCATCCGAGCGTTAGCCATTGCTTCGGTCTTTTTCCTTTCCCTTCGCTCTTTGGCTTTTTTGTTTCTTTGTTCTCTTCGCTCGGCTGCTCTGTTGCCAGCATCTTGAAGTGATTTTGGTTGTGAAGAACCGCTTTCCTTTTTATTGCGGTTATCAGCATAGCCCTGCTTTAGACCGTCTTTGAAACCTTTTTGCATCTGATCCCAAACATACTCAAACACTACATCTGTCTGTGGTTCAGCACGAAGCGTGTGCTTCCCAAGCATCTCTGCTCGTGCTTTAATCAAAAGGTCATCAAATCGGTCAGCCACCTTCAATACTCTCCTTCAAACTCTGCCATCATTGCTCGCAATTCTTCTTCATGTGCGTCAATACCTGTATAGAATGCACCTTCATCATCACCCCTGATATATCCAGCCATGTATGTATGTTCTGAATCAATGTTAGCCCATAATTCTCCATTAGCCTTGCGACCATATTTGCCGTCATCACTAATCATTACAAAATCATCAGCACCAATTTCCTCCATTACCTTTCTGTTGTGCATTTCTTCCTCTGATACATCATCTTCTGTTAAATCAAAAATTGTTGGCAATCCTTCAAGTGATTTATCGTTCTTTGATATTGATTTGCGAATGCCAATGTGTTCAATACTTGAGTAAATTCTGTCGGCTGACTCCTGTGCTGATTTGTATTGCATCATTGGGTTTCCACCCATTGCTCTCATGTTCATACGGTTTTGAGCCTGATCGAATTGTTGGTTTTGTTGTGCAACGCCACGATTCTTCAATGCTCGCATTCCCGCACCCGCTAAGTTGCTAAGACCGCCTGTTAATACACCACCCGCAATACTTGCACCTAACTGACCCATACCTTTCATACTGCCATCGGCATTTCGTAGCCAAGACTCTTTACCTTGCCTACCTTGTTGTAGTGTATTCATGTCTTGCATTGTTCCCAGATTTTGAGCCATTTGTTGCATTTGGTTATTACCACCCTGCATTTGGTTTTGTTGTGGTGCTTGACCTTGCGGTGCTTGACCTTGCGGTGCTTGACCTTGCGGTGGTGCTGGTGGTGGGTTTCCTCCGCCACCGCCCTGTGGGTTTGGTTGTGGTGGGTTTCCTCCGCCACCGCCCTGTGGGTTTGGTTGGATTCTTGGAGGCGTTTGATTAGGTAATGGGTTTTGATTTGCTGATGGTGGCGATTGTGTTCCCGCATTGCTTGTGCCACCTGTGCCACCTGTATTACCTGTATTACCTGTATTACCTGTATTACCTGTATTACCTGTATTACCTGTATTACCTGTATTACCTGTGCTACCTGTATTACCTGTGCTACCTGTATTACCTGTGCCACCTGTGCCACCTGTGCCACCTGTGCCACCTGTGCCACCTGTGTTATTCTGTGGGATTTGCGGAGGGGCTTGAGATGGTAATGCAGCATTAGCCCCTGTGGTGTTCCCTTGATGGGCGTTGGCGGGGTTTCCTCCCATGCCAGCAAATTGATTTTGCATACCTTCTCTTTGTTTTGTGTTGTGAACATTCATCATAGAAGAAGCCAAAGAACCAGCAAAACCATGTTTTGTTCCTCGCCCACTTCCCGCACTTAACATTTTATTCCCTTGAGGATCCATTGCTATGTTTTGACTTTGCATTTGTTGCCTAAATGCTTGTTGTTGGTCTGGGGGCATTTGGTTGTATTGTTTTCCCGCTTTGTTTGCTTCCATTCTTGCTTTGCCAGCCTGTGTAAAGGGATTTCCTCTTGCCAAACCTGTTTGTTGGTTTGTTGTTAGCCAATTCTTTTCAATGTCTTGAGCCTGTTCTCTCTCCATAAGTAGCCTTTGTCGGGCAATTAGATCTGCACTAAACTCTTTCTTCATTTGAAAACCACCTTTACCAATTGTATAACATCTAACGGAACATCCATTGATTTTGACATCTCTCTCCAATCACCCTTACTATTTAGTATTGCTACAACATCAGAAGCAGGTCTTTGGATTGAGCCAGCGACAAAAGCAATATCCATTGCTTTGTTAGGATTCATTGAAACATGAGGCAACATCTTTACCACCGCATCATTTTGGAGAGCCATTTGCATTTGGACTGACTCAAGTGCATTTTCCACTTCTTCACGAGTAAAAATGTTGGCTACTTTACCAGCCCCTGCACCGAGCGCATACCCTAATCTTTCCATAAGTCCTCTCCTATTCGGTGGTAATTCCTCGCCCGATTGTTGCAGGGGAGGACTTTGCACTTGATTAGCATTTAGGTGTTGTGGTGGTTGTTGAGGTGGTATTTGTGGTGGTTGTGGCATAGACGGTATTCTTGGGGGAATTTGATTAGGTAATTGTTGTCTTTGTGGCACAGGTTGCTCTGGCTCTCTTTGTGGCACAGGTTCTGGTGGTGGTCGCTGAATAGGTGGCTGAACAGGTGGCAACGGTTGTTCTTGTGGTGGGTTTTCTGTAAATAATGGGTCTTGTGGTTGTGGTGCGGAAGGAGTTTGACCTTCGCCCCTGTGTAATTGCATTAGACCTTGTGCTAATTTCCACATACCATGCGCCCTGCCCGGACTCATAGCCAAAACATCTTCAAATGACGGTCTTTGATCTTCGGGTATTTTACCACCATATTCTTCACTTGCCATGAAATTATTGTAAATACCTCGCTGACCTGCTTGATTAGACCACCCTCCACCATGCCTATGTCTGTCATCTCTTGTATAGTTTCCAAGCCAACTCCTGTTGTTTTTTGGATTGATTGCCAAGCCACTATCTATTAGCCAATTCAAACCTTCATTGGGGTCAGGTGGTGTTTGTTGAGCATCAACCATTGCTTCGGCTTGGTCTTGCTCGGCAATATCTGGCGGTGCTTGTTGTTCCTCTCTTTCTCTAATCCCATACAAATGTGGGTTGTGAATAGGTTGTAAATTACCATCACCCATGTCAAGTGGTGCAGCACCAAAGTGTGGCATCTTATTTCTTAGTGTTCCATGTTGAACCCACGCTGCTTTGAATTGCTCTGGTGTTGTAAGTGGCTGACCCGAATTAGCATAATGATCCATCATGTCTTTGATTGCTTGAAAGCCCTCATTATCAATATAGACAGAATTAGGGTGCAACCTGTGGCTTTCAATGTAATCTCTTGTGCTTTTACCACCACGCAATTCCTTCAATCCTTCGGAGTATGGCCTCGCCCATGATTCTGGGGTTTTATTGTGCTGATCACGATTGACTGTTCTCAATGCGTATGACTGTCCTGTTGGGTCAAGGAATTGAAACGGCTGATTTTTATCCATTCGCCCTGCTACTCCGTTTCTCCATTCATCGGTCAAATGACCGTCAGCAGAAAAAGCAAGAGGAATAGGAGTTGGTTGTTGTGGTGGTGCTTTGCCTTGTGAAAGGGCTTGATTGTATTTTTCAGTCCACTTCTCCATTTTCTTTTGATTAGTGATTTCAATTGCTTGGTTTATCCTCTGTGAACCTGCTTGTATCGCTCTCCTTGTTGCAGCGACATAGGCTTCTTCACCGTATGGGCCTTGTGGCCCTGACATAATAATGTCATAGTCTTGTTGAGATACCCCTGCTCTTTGTCCTTCATACAAAGCCTCCCACATGGCATCGGCTTCAACACCAACCATGTAGCCTCCGCCAATATCGTCATCGGATCTCGGCATACCACCGTATGAACCATCTTCTCTTGCCATTCCTAATAGACCATTGATTAGATTATCCCATTCGTAATGCCCTAATCCTTTTTGGATTATGAATTGATCAAGAACCGCCCAACCCGCAATACTCATCTCTTGGTCACCCCATACGCTACATCTCGGACTGTCGGATCCTCAAAGCGGTATCGGGCTTGCAAATCTTCATCAAGTTGCGTTCCAGCATTAGAGCCGGGTTCTGTTGCACCACCTGCGGGTGAACCTCGCTTTGCATTATCCCCTAACTCTGGATTGGCTTTTGTCAATTTCTCCACCGCTTGCAACAAACGCTTGAGATCTCTTTTCATTTCAAGCAATTCACCACGCTTTAATCCTTTAATGTCTTTACCAGACATTTGTAATGTTGCTCTTTTACTAATATCCATTTTAACAGTTAGAGGGTCGCCTCCTAACGGATCACCAGCCAACGATGCCTCTCTTGCAGCAGCCTTGTTTGGTTTGAATTGTGAAAGTGATGTTCCTTTTGGTGCGCCAGACGATGGCATCTTTGTTCCAATCGTTTGCACCTTTTGCCCTGTTATACCACGAGTATCAGCGTGGGCTGACTGACCTCTCGGTAGCGCACCCATTTGCCTTCGGAATTTTTCAGCAGCGAGTTTTCTTTGATATGCCACAGGATCACGGATTCTTAGCGGAATACCTGCTGCTCTTGGATTACTTGAGAACATTCGTCTTGGTGAAAAAGCCTGTTCCTTTGGAGAGCGAGATACATTTTGCTCAACATTCCCTGCTCGCCTTTTTGTTTTGCCTTTAATATCACGGCTCGCCTCTTGCTTTCCACGCTTCATGGTTCGCTTGCGCTTTCTCTTGCGCTTGGCTTTGGTTTTCTTTTCATCTTGCTCGGACTCTTCATCCTCTTCATATTTGCGACCACGCTTCTTGCGCTTTGCTTTTACAATGTCAGATAGGAATATAGTCGGTGGCATTTGAGATTTGTTGGCTTCTTGCCAATTCTGTGATATGTCTTTATCCCACCCAAACTCGCCAACTGTTGGGTCAAGGACATTGTATAACTCCGATGGATCGTCAGAGTATCTTTCATCATCCATAGGGAATGCTACGCCAATTCCTTCAACGATGCTATGCTTTGGTGTCATTACCAACGGTTTTAGATTCCCTTGTGGGTTTGCCAACATTTCAATTTCATCAGGAGTTGGCATAGCATCCTCTCCATGAACTCGTTTATAGCCCCTTAACGAGTCAGCAGTAAAGGATTGTGCATCGGCAGTAGCCGACCAACGACCTTCTTCACCTGTTTCTGGGTTTGGCGGAATTTTTTTCACATTAGCCCCAACAAAGGGTTGAACAAAATAACCGGGCTTTTCCTCATTCATTTGATGGATTTGTTCTATTGCCATATTCTCTGCTCGCTCACGCAGGTAATCGCTTGGGTCTATATCATCGGGTGCAAAGTCCTTTAGCATAGACCACGCATCATCAAACGCCTCATTACTTCGGCTAAAAATCAAACCCGCCCCTTCTCTGCGAACAGGGCCTGTGTTAGCACCTTGTGATATTCCTATACCATTAGAAGCATGACCCATATCCACGCCCATAGCGGATTCAAGCAATTCACTTTCCTGTTCCATAGCAGGGGTGCGGTTTAGCACTTCACCCATTTCCTCTGGGTTTAATGTGATATGAGGCAATTCACCCTCCATTTCCCGCAATGCTCTCTTTTTCCTTGCGATAGGATCTAACTGTTCTCGCCTTTCCTCTGTTTCAGCCGAATTGCGATTATGGTGTGATAACCCATCAGAGTCCTCGTTAGGATTGACATCGTAATCACCGACCATTTCTCTTGAACGGAAACCGCCTGTAAATTCTTGAATGCGTAATGCTTCTTCATTGACTCCCCTGCGGGGGTTTGCCATTGGCATTATCGCCCTCTCCTTAGACGGCTATATGTTCCCGCTACACGCATGGGGATAGATAGATACCATTGTGCTAACAACGGTGTCTTTGAATATGCACGAGCCAAAGGCAACATAGATGTTGTAAATAGAGCAAGGGTTTCTTGTGCCTCTTTCTCCGTTATCTCTGGTTGTCTTTGCATAAGATCTAAGAATAGCATTCTAATGCAAATGATTTGCCCGTATGCTTCTCCCGATGCTTCGTCTTGTGTTGTTAAATTGAAAGCCTCCATCCCCTCTTTCCATACTTTCACCATTTCTTCAAGGGCATCACACATTTGTAATGCTTCTTGGATTGAATAAATTGTATAACCGCCATGCAATATATTGCCATATTCTGTGTCTTTGAGCATCAAAGACGGAATAGTGCGGTAGTCATCAGTCATCTATCGCACCCTGCTTTACATTTAGGCCAACCTTCTCTTTGCACCAAAGCCCCAAAAGTAGGGCCACCACAATTTGGGCAAGGTGGCACTTTGCGGATTCCCCCACAATCATCACAAGAACCACGCCTAACCCCTGATCCTTGCATACCACTACCACGACAATTAGGGCAAATTAACCAATCAGAACCAGCCCTTGCTTGCATTCGTTCCGACCATTCTCTATCATTCTTCACCACAGACCAACCTATGTTGAATGCTTTAGAAACCCATTTTGCTTGGCGGTTGCACTTTGAGCAATCATCATCACCGCATCCACCCCCGCATGAGGAACAGTCGCCTCTTCCACAATAAGAAAAATCATCTTTGTGGGATTCATCTTCACAGTTTGTTGTTGCACATTGACTCATTCTTTCATCTCCCTAAACCTGCGCTTCCATTGTTCTTCATTTTCTCTTTGAAGTTTTGCTTCATGAATCCTTCGCTCTCGCCTTAATGCCTCTTTCCTTGCGGATAGCGGATATGGCTCTCCACCAGCCGACCTATCCCAACTGTAAGGTTCTGGTCTTTCACCAGACATATCTTGATCGTGCCTATATCTAATGTCTATATCTGGAAAACTCCCTTTGTATTTGTGATAAGCGTCAGACATATCTCTTTCATTGCCTTCTTCATCAATGTAGCCTAATTGTTCAGGAACGACAACGCCATCCCATTTGCGCTGACCGTAGCGAACCTTGTCGCCTTCAACCATTCGCTTGCCTTCCTCAACCTTTTCTCTTGGGCCGATAAACTCTTTGACTATCGCCCAACCTACTGCAAATGCTCTATTACTCATCTAATACCCCCGCATCGGCTAATGCCTTTCTCAAGACACGCCATTCATCTGGCGATTTCTCGCTGAAATGTGCTTGTATTACAGTCAATACATTCACCTGCTCGTTGCCACCAATAGCCTCAACCCTTTCAAGATATTCCCCAATGTCAGACAAACTATCCCTTATTTCTTTGTGTAGTCTAACTGCGGTATCAAGACCTTTGTAATCAAGTGTGCCTTCTTCTATTTGCTCTTCACGCATTATATCCACATGATCATTAAACAGGGTATTTAGCCGTTGAAGATTCCTTTCTGTCTGTTGCATAGCACCTTGAACCGTAGTAATGGTTTGAGGGATTGTTTCTATTGCAACTTGCCTCTGTATGATTGGTTGAGTATGTTCCTGTATGTGATGTGATAAAGCATCCACAGTTATTTCTAAATCATCAGCCATAGCATCAATAGGCACTATGTGATTTAAGACGGCTTCTTCAATGTTGGCTCTTTCAGGGTGTGTGCAAACAGGACATTCGGAATTACTGTTGTTGTGAAACTCCCCTGCATGTCGCCTCATGTGCCTATGAGCCGTTCCCTCCGCCCATGATTGGTCGGCATCTAACTCGGCCTCTGAAATTAACCCAAGTCGGATATTACGCTCAAAAGCATCTCTTTGTGGGTGCTGACAAAAGGTGCAATTCCGCCTTGTCCTCCGACCCACCATGTTTAGCGCATATCATTCATCTTTATGTGTTTTCTCATATATTTTACGGTGAAGGTCGCAATATGGTGATGGTTTTTGCACCGCCTTCTTGCACCTATTACCAGATTTTGCTATCGCTTTACACCTATGTGGCTCTGGATCAGATTTAGGCACAGGCTTCGCCTGTGGTTGTTCCGCTACATACGCTTGCGGTTGCGGGGCGTAATTTACCCGCCCACTAATACCGAAAGGCTGCGTATTGTCGTATTGCAAGTGTTGCGGTTAAGATAAGACCAAAGAACATAGCCATCATTTCACCTGTTCCAAGTGATGGCCCTTTCCACACTAACATTACCATTGAAAACAACATAAACGCCAAAATGAAAATCATTGTGGCACTTTCAACTAACATCTTATTTGGCGACATTAAACCTACGGTTGTTGCCGACCAATTTACATCTCCTGATATTGTTCTATCATCTTGACCCATTATATCACAATCCTACTGCTGCACCCTTAGCAGCCATGTTCACACCTTGCCCCATAGTAGCACCAAAGCCACCGTTTTGCTGAACCGCATTACCCATCATACCACCAAGAAGGCTACCAAAGAAGCCCGGTTGTTGTTGTTGTTGCATATTGTTCATCATCATACCTTGTTGATGTGCTGCAAGGAACATTTGTAATTGTTGTTGATTGGCGTTTAACACATTCTGCGCTGAACCCTGTGCCTTTTGTAATGTAAGAGCCAGATTTTCTGGTGATAGTGTTGCAAGGTCTTGTGGTAGTGTTGAAGTATCAAGAGTTATTTTATCTCCATCTTGCTTAAATGATACATTGTTGAAAAACTCTTTAATTGACAACATCATAATTTCACCGACCAAATCAAGCACAAGTGCCATGTTTTGAGAAATCACAAAAGAGGAAACGGGGTCATATAGTTGTAGTAATTGTGAAGTCGCCAAGACAGGATCATTCGCTGCTTGTTGCATCATCGGGTTTTGTGTCGCTTGCATCATACCCATCATGCCATTGTTCATACCGCCATATTGCTGATTCATACCGCCAAACCCTTGCTGCGCTGCAAGTGATGGCGCACCAAACTGTTGCGCTGGTTCGCTCTTATTTCCAAATCCAAATAACCCCATTGTTTCACCTATCTATTGTTTTGCTTCCATTTGCTGATTCATTTGCTGCATTTGTGGGTTGATACCCATCTGTGCCTGTTGAGTTAATTGTTCCATTTGCAACGCCCTCAAATCAAAAGTGATACTAACCAAATCCGCTATGCCTGTCATTGGGTTCGGGTGTTGCGTCATTACAACCCCTTTTGAGTATTGTGCATCTTGTTGCACCATTCTAAAGAATGGCTCATATTTCATTAGCGACTCTGGTGTTGAACGGTTTTTCTGTGTCTTTCCTGTCAAACCCGGCACACGCAAAAATCTTGTTCCTTTTGCTACTACCTTTCCAAACCCTTCTTTAGCCATATCTTGTTCTTCAACCATGCACTTTAGTGTATGGTAAATATGCAAATGAGCAGGGCATAATGTGCTATTCATCTGGTCGCCATGATCGCCATGTGTGCGAGCATGAGGCTTATTGGCTTGCCCTGTATCTTCATTAAACCAATATATATCGGCTAATGACAATCCTGTGCGGTCATCAACAATATGAGAATATGCGTTATCACCTTCTAAGAATCGCCTGACATCAACGCCACAACAAGCACATTCATGTGGTGCATTGTAGCGATATACTTTGAATAGCCCCAAATTGTAGTTTGGTGGCCTTAGTGCTTTGCGAAGCATCTTGATATTTTTCTTTCTGGCTTTGGCTGGATTCTTGTGGTTGGTCTTTAGATTGATTTCAACCGTTGGTATCATCTGATCATCGTGCATATCGCCCGATGAACCTGCGCTTGCCATTTCAGCCCTCTGTTGTGCTTTCAACAACTCATAAGCAATGCCCGTTTGCTGCGATAAAACACGCAACTGATCGTCAGAAACACCATTGAGGGAAACACCACCGTTGCCAAAGAAAGGGATTCCCATGATACCATGTCAGGGCTAACAGGATAAAAAAACTTCTTATCAAATTAGGTGTATAGTATCAACTATTGCCTTTTCAACATGCAAGCCGTATTGAGAAGATATTGCTTCAACATTGGTCGGAATACCTGCCCTTCTCAATCTTCTCAACTCATCTTGAAACGGTATCACCATTCTATACTGCCTTTTTAGCCCCATAGACCATAGTGCATCTGACTCTGGACTCCACCAAATATCCATCTTATTTAACAAAAGACAGACAACCTTTGGTTTCCAACGCTTTGCCTTTTTCTTCATTTTCCTTGAAAATGTTGATGGATATTTAGTATCTGTAATCATATCAACAATATACTGAAACCCTGCAACTGCCTCATTACGCAGGTGTGGAGATAACATTATTCTGTGATCGACAACATAGAATATAATATCCCTATGCTCATCTATTATATCTTTAGCCCACATTCCCCAATACTGTTGTTGCCCCCCTATGTCTGACGATGTAATAGGGGTTCTTTCTCCATTGAATCTAACTTGTTTCTTTGTGCTTCTCGGCATAGAGAAATTGCCATTGCGAACAGGGTGCGTAGTCCTTAACTCGGCAGGTATTGGGTCAATATCACCGGGAACAGTTAGGTATTGATCAAGAGTTGTTTTACCGACCATAGATGGCCCATATACCCCAACCCTATGCGGTTTCAACAATCTATACACATAAGTTGCTATTTGGGCTGAACCTAACAGTAAATGCCCTGCAAACATCCATGTTGCCATTCACGATCACTCGCCCCGAATGTGCTGCCAAATGGCTTCTGGGCTTATTTGAAGCCAAATATCCATGCCAACCAAAGTTAGAAAGGTTATACCAGCAGTTGCAACAACCGCAATAATTAGTTTGATGTTGTTTGTCGCTCGCTCTAACCTTCGCTCATAAGCATTCTCGGCTAATATCATAGACATGGCTTCGGCTTGTCTTTCATTAGCGGTGCTAAACGGCCACATGGGTATCGCCTCATTGCACTATGATGCCTTGCTCTTCTTGATTCTTTTGCTCATCGGCTGGCTCTTCATTAGGTAATCCAAAGGTTTGACCGCCCACCGCTTGATTCCAATGTTGTTGCTTTGACATTTCACTATATTGATACTGCCGATCTTTACGCATCCTTCGCTCTTGCAATCTATGTTGAGAGCGTAGCCACTTATCATAGCGGTTCTCTTGAGCAAACTCGGCTCGCATTTGAAGCGAATCTCTGATGCCACCGACATGAAACAAGACCATAGCAAGACAGAGGAAACCAAAACAGATTAGCCCGTATTGCAACCCCATCTCGGCTGGCCCTGCATCGGCCAAATACCAATTCAGGTGCGATACTGCTACTGCCGTTCCTGTTAGCAAAGATTGCCACAGTAGCATGGCTATTAGGTTAATATCAATTCGGTTTTCATCCATTCCACCATACGGTGGTCTATTTGGTGGTTGTTGCTGCATTCTATTCATCTCCCCTTTGTTTGAAGTATTGCGCTAAAATATGATTCACAAACGATGACTTAGATTCCCTGCCCCGTTCCGCCTCCATTTTGGCAAACAATTCATCAGGCATTACTACCGATACATGACGGCTCATGTGTAAATGCCACTACTGTTAAGGCTATCAAGGTTGTGATTAAATACATGGTAAGCATCGGGTTTAGTAATGAGCGCAGCAAACCTACCAGAAACTGTATCGGCATTAAGGTCTTTTCAACAGACAAGCAGGTTAAATGCTGACAACCCTTCAATACTTGAAACTTGGATCCAACGACATACAAATGAAGATACTGCAACCGATTTTAGTTTCAACGCAGCAATCGCAATTTTACATTACCACAATCACCCACTATATGGCGACATAAACAATGTTAGCACAGAAGCACAAACATGGATTTCCCATGTTCAACCTGCTGAAACAATACTCGCACAAGAGGAAACATGGTTAGATATGCAAACTACTACTATGTTATCCACCAATTTAGTCCGAATCTTCGGATCAGATAACCATTGGTTAGGTCAATGGGGCAGCATTAACAATCTCGGTAATGTTCCTATTGCTTATGTTGTCAATTATTTAATTACCCGCTTGCAAATATGTGAAGGAAACAACGGCCCAACAGGTGCAAATACCATCTCTCATACCTCGCAAGAGCCACCGGGTATGCAAGAGGAAATCCCATGAACAAAGCCATACGGATTTATGAAGTCGGCCCAAGAGATGGCATACAGGTCATGCAACACATTGTTGATACAGATCTCAAGGTAAAACTAATTGAAAGTCTGGTAAAGGCTAATTTGAAAGACATTGAAGTCGGTTCGTTTGTTCACCCCAAACTTGTTCCTAACATGGCTGATTCAGCCGAAGTGTATGAAAAAATATCACATTTAGATGGTAATTTTGGGGTTCTTGTGCCAAACGGCAAGGGTTTGAGCCGAGCGCAAGAAGTGGGTGCTAAGATGTTTAATGTATTCTTTTCACCCGTTGCCTCATTCAATATCGCTAATCACGGTAAAACCTATGATGAAGTCTTTGAGCAATACTACATTGCACTAAAGGATATACCCAGAGATAGGGTTCGGGTCTATCTATCCATGTCATTCCACGCTACAAAGAAGCAAATGCACAAGGCTATGAAAGACGCTTTGATGCTTGGCGACAAGGTTGTATTGTGTGATACAGACGGCAAAGCATCAAGCGAGCAATTCTATCACACTATACGCAGGGCATTAGAGCATACAGATAATGTTGCAATTCACCTACACCAAAGCACAAAACTCATGCAAAATGTCGCTACTGCCTATGATATGGGTATTACGGAGTTTGATTGTAGCATAGGTGGTATGGGCGGTTGCCCGTTTGTTGAAGGATCTAAGGCTAACCTTGCCACAGAAGATTTGGTTCAATGGTGCAAAGAGCGTGATATACCCTGTAATGTGGGTGATTTATCACAAGCGTTAGAGATTGTTAGTAAAATCAAAAATCATCAAGTTGTCTTGGGTTAAGTTTGGTATTGTAAATATGCTCTAACAATGAAGGAGGGTATCTTGCAAGTGGGTTATCGTGATCAGCATAACCGATTGTTGAACCTCTCCGATAACACGCACGACACTTCTTTTCTCCCGTCATTGGGTCAGGTTGCATATCACATTTCCTTTTGAGTTGATTAGGCTCAATTGAAGCGGGGCATACGCTAAAATTAGGGTTGTTTTCCATAAGTGTGTCATAAGTAGTGAAGTCAATCGCAGGGTGTTTTCCTAATTCGTGCAAATTAACACCCTCATACACCGTGTTGGGTTTAATGTCATCAGGAGTCATTCTTCCCGGTAAAGATACCTTTAACGCCAAATTAGGTGAAATATCTTCCCAACCTCTCGCATCAAGGAACTCTTGTAAGAACGGTAATTGGCGTGTTGAACCCCAAAAATCAACGGCAGGGTTGTCCTCTGCTATTTTGTCTGCTGCTGCATACGCACCCGGTCCTTGAGCATCACCTGCCGACCATAACCTTGCAACAGGTTTGTCTTTTCTTGAAGTGCGGTCTAACAATGCTCTTGGTGTTGCAGTAAGTGAATAGGCTGATGCTACTTCTTCTGGGTGTTCTATCATTCTATCATAATTTCTCCAAAGTGCTGCTTGTGTTGAGTTGAATTTGTAGTTATGGTCGCAAGCATAACAATGACCGCAAGCCGAATTAGGATTATCTCTTGTAGCAAAGACACAGGCTCTTGGTGGTGCATCCATCATAGATGGCCCTGCCATTTTACCCGGTTGTCCGTAATGCCCGAACTTCTCTGGCTTTCCTCTATAATCAAGATTTACACTAACATCTTCCCATTCTGGCAATTCATAATCAGCGTCAAGGGGAATATCCATCAAGCGGGGATTACCAAACTCATCGGTGATGTGGTCTTGCACCAAATAGTCGTTTGCTTTTAACCAATTGATAAGATCCATATTTCCGCTATTCCATTTCCCTTCAACCTTTTTTCCTGATTCTTTTCCTGTTGGGATGCCAAGATCTTTCCACCAATTCATGTAATTTGGCATTTCATCAGGTGCTACTGCCTTGTTGAATATATCAGCCATTTCTGTCAAATCATTGACAATTGACCTGCGAATGATTGTCTGTGGGTCTATGCCGTCAGGAAAAAACTCGGCTTTTCCTAACCAATCGTCTGGGTTGAATGCTTCACCAAACCTTTGTTCCCATGCCATAGCCTCTTCTGGTGTTCCTAAGAATTGTTGTTGTGGGTGATCTCTAAAATACTCGGCAGCGTCAAAGTTAGGAATGTTTGCAGTAGCAATCAATTCGGGCTTAATGCCTCTTTTACCTACTGTTGCAGTATTATCCCTGCGTCTGTTCAACATTGTGCTAAAGCCTTGATCGCGATATAAATCCGCAACAAGTGGGCTATTGTATGCTATGATAGGCAAACCATCTTCGGCTAATTCACCCAATCGCCTTGCGAGTTGTTGTTGCTGACCGCTTTTCATATCAAACTTATCAGAATACCCTGCTTGCTCTCCTTCATACGGTGGGTCAATTGGCATAATACCCCTATTGGTATCAATCTCCTTATCCCTCAAAAACTCATCAACAGGCATAGCATCCATTTCCCAATTTTCCATCATTGGCTTGTAGTGCCTGTAATTCCATATATCAGCATAAGGGCCACCTGCGCCTCTTGTCATGGTATATCTTCCTGTTTGGTTGTTATATCTGGTAAATGCGTTTAGTGAAGATTGCTGCGTCATAAGCCACAATTGGGCTAATCGTTTGTAGCCATCATCATCTAATTCTCCACGATTCGCCATGTCTAACATATAATTTAGTGAACCTTCTTCTGGATTTATTGCACTACCTCTTAATGTCGGTCCATCATAATGGCTTATGTCATGTCCTCCTTGAACCGCAGCCTCTTGGCCGAATTGAGAGCCAAAGAATGTCGGCTTGCTAATCATATTTGGCCTTGCTATATATTCCGAAGGATCCATCTGTTGCCCTGCTTTTTGTCCTGTTGGGAAAATTTGTCTTGCCCTGTCATCATCAGGAATACCATGCCCTGTAAATTCCGACCAATCAATTTCAAAGTTGGGGTCTTGTTGCATTTGGCGATATGCGTTAATGATGTTAGCATCTTTATCGGCTACTGATATTTCCTTCATAGGCAAATTCAATGGTAAATTCGCACCACCAACCATTGGGTCATACAGAATATCAGCACCTGTCCTTGAAACTATGCGCTTCAAAGGGTCAATGTAGTGATCTCTCCCTTTACTACCAGCCCACTTTAATGGTGATTGTATTTCTGGGCGACCCTTTTGCGGGGGTTTTATACCTCTAACACCTTGACCTTTTGGCTTAGGGTCAGGGCCATCAAAGAGATAACGGTTAGCCATTGTTCCGTTCCCTCCATTCTTGTTCAGCCTTCTCTTGAGCGACCCTCAATTGTGCCATCATTTCACCCCATTGTTCACTATACATAGGGTTATCCCAAATAGTAATACCGGGATTACCTGCCGACCTATCTTCATTTGATGGGTTTCCTTCCGCCATCATGTTAGGCCACAAATCTTCTGGGGGTATTTCTTTGGTTGAAACAACGGAGTCGCCTTCGCTCGGTTCGTAGTCTGGCCCCATCAACATTTCAGGCACAACGGCACTATGATCTATACCCGGTTGAATACTTGGGTCATCTTCATCACGCCAAAACGGTATAGTTGCTATTTTCGGAGAACCCCGTCTGCCAAAGGACATCCAACGCCTTGCCAAATCTGGGTTTTTTGAAGCATATACTAACGCCTCTGGCCCAAACTTTATCCCATCTCTAAGAATAGGCATGACATTTTCTTCTGGTGTAGCATGATAATACCAAGGTGCTTTTACCAAACTACCTAAATCGCCATCTCTGTCATACTCTTTCCATTTGCCATCTAAATCAGCAATAAAGTATCTCCCACAACCTCTGCAAAAGATACTGCCATCTCTTGAGTTATGATATTCATCTTTCAAATTGCAAGAGGGGCATTCAAAAAATGGGGCTTCTTTGATAATCGCCCAACCTGTATCAAATGCAACACCCATCAGTCCTCATCCTCCAATTCCTTATCCCTTTCTCTTTGCTTCAACTCTATATCTAATTCACGCCAATTGTGAAAACCTGCTTCTTCAAGTCGCCTATCAGCAATCTCACTAAGTATATCGGTTAAATTCTTTCGCTGATACCGTGTGTTTGGGTCATCACTTGCAGGGTTTTCCAATTGTTGCACATAACTATCTAAATCCCAATCATCAGAAACACGGCTTGCCCTTTGCTTAAACTCGCTATCATGCGGTTCACCACCAAACGCAGGGAACATTTCACGCTCTTTTTCAGTCATCTCATCTGTTGGCTTTCTTCCATCAAAAGTTTCTTCATCTTCTTCAGGAGTCCAAACTTCTCTATCATACTCTGAATCCATGAATGCTTGAGCAATAGCCCTGCTAACAGGGTCATACTTGTGCCTCCTTTCAGCACCTGCTTTTTGTGGTTGGTATCTGGGTTTTTTACTCTTTAATCCAAAGAATAAGCCACCATCTTCTGTTCCTGTATAATAATCATCATGTCCTTTAATGTAGTATTTGTTATATGCTTCGTTGAACGGTATTCCTTCTTTTTCAGCCATTTCAGATATATAGGACACAATATCTAAATCATCAAAGCGATTGACATTTGCTCTCATATCTGTGTAATCACTACCAGAATCTCTGCGATTGCGCCTGAAGGCATCTCCTTTTTCTGATAGTGGTTTCCATCTATCAGCCGACTCCAAACCTACATTTCTCATAGCCGACATTGGTTTCCCTGCTAATGGGTGAGGAATTAACTGTTCCTCAATTGGTTCATACTGATCTCTTTCATAACTACCAATTCTGTCATACAGGTTTGTTAATTCACCTGTCAAGTCATACTCTGACATTTCTTTATCATCATAACGGCCTGTTCTTGTTTGATGTGGCAAACCATCTTCCTCTATATTCCATTCTTTGCCCTTGTATGTTCTTTTCATTGAGGGTAATTTGTATTTTAGATTGCGACCATCATAATTTTCTTTCAATTCCAATGCTTCTTTTGGTATCAGTCCGTATTGTAATGATGGGAACAAATTGTAAATGGTTTGCAAATCTCTTGGGGTTTTTTCGGGGAAGCGTTCATCACGGTATCTCCCTCTTCCCGTATAATACTCGTTATATGCGTCAAGAACCTCTTTGTGTTCTGGATTGTTTTCGGGGTCAAACTCAACAAACTCCATGTCAGATCGCATCATATCAGGGAATACCTTTGGCCTGTTTAGATTCATTATATCATCTTCAATGCCTAATTCTTTCGCATAATCAATCAATTCTTGCTGAATAGCAGCCCTTTTTTGCGTTATGTCGTCAATTACCGCTTGCTCTTTCGGACCGGGTTTCTTGTAATCTTTATCCCATTTCCAAGGATAGCCATCGTTGTAATCTTCTCTTATTGCCTCAATCATTGCTGGATTACGATGATGATAGGATAACTCCGAACTATAATCCATGCTATCAATGTATTCATCTCGCATATTCGCCCACTTTGAATACAATTTGTAGTATGGGTTCTCTTTATTATAATCCTCTCTGAACCCGGCTGGCTTTTGTAATAACCCTAATTGACTCATTCGCCTCAATTCGGGTTTCATTGGACTATCGCCATAAGCCCCCATATCTTCATCCCATAAATCAAATGACATAGGATAATACCTCATATTCATTGGTCGCCAATCTTGAACATAGCCATAATCTGGGTCTTTCCAATCCCTGTCATCTCCGATTAGTCTGGTTTGGTCGCCCACTTGACCTGCCAATATCCTTCTCAACTGCAAACGCCCAATTTCGCCCTTTACATTGTCTGGTAAATCGGCAATCGTCTTAGGAACAGGGGCATTACCTGCTAAAACATCTTTGAAGTGATTGTCTAATGCCGACATAGCCTCCGAAGTAAATTCTTCGGCCATCTTTTTCCTTCTCGGTCCTGTATTTTCGTCATAATAGGTGGATGGAGTCATACCTGTCGGGTCAGTAGCATAAGCCCCAGATTCGTCTAAAATTCCCGCACCCTGTTGCAAGATTGCATTTCTTAGGTTTCTGTATATGCGTTCCTGTGGTGGCAGTAGTAATCTTTCAGCGTCAGGGTTTCTGACAGGTTGCCAATCTGATTCAGACATTTCACCCAAAAGTGGCATTCCGGGTTTCCTTTCAGGAGGCACACCCATGATTCTTCTCAACTCACTTGGCCTTCTCCCACCTTTCCTTTTCGGGTTTAGGTCTTTTGCCATTCTTTGTGCGTTAATTGGATTTTCAATGCCCCACTTCTTTTGCGCCCTTGCAACCGCTTCAAGATAGGCTCTCCTTTCGGCTTGCTCAACATCACGGTGATGAAGCCACTTAGCAGCAGCATATTCAGGATTAAACGGAAATTCTGTGGTGTATGCAGCCTTTTCATGCCATGCACTTCTGGTGCTTTTATCACTAAACCTATTTGGGAATGGTTGTCTTGGTTCTCTCATTCTTGCCCTTGCAAATGCAGGATCGTCTAACATTCGTGCCATTACTCTTGACTTTTCATCACTTGACATTCCTGAAAATATACTTGAGGGGTCTTGCGTGAAATACTTAGAATATAACTCATCTTGTGTTGCTACATGGCCTGTTTCGTGGTCGGCAGTATCAATAATATCAGGTATCGCTTCACCTTCAAAGTCTTTCAGCCTTTCATTATATGATTCAATAAAATCATCAATTTCATCTTGATCGTAATCCATTCCATCAAAAGAGCCATCTAATCTTGGGTCATCTGGTGCGCCTCTTGTGGTTCTCCACCCAGATCCTTCGGCAAATGGTCGCAAATATGTGAAATCTCTCCCTGATCTTGGGCTAAGATAGCGAACCACATCCGTTCCACCGATGATTTCTCCCGTTGGCTTGCCTTCATCATCACGGATTCTTTTGCCACCTACATTGTCGGTTCTTGTTTCCCACCCTTCTGGTAAATTATCTGGGTCAAAGTCAGGGGGCAATGCTTGAACCATTGGGAAATCTCTTGCCGATGCTCTTGCATACCCCAAATAATCGCCACCACCTTTTTCTTTGAATGGTCGCACAAGAAAATCGGACTTAGTGATGATTTTTCTTGCGGTTGAAGGTGAAATACCCATCAAATATCCCCCTTTTGTAGCATATCCCATGTAATTTCAAAGGCATCTGATGAAGCATAGAAGCCCATGTCCTGTGATGCTTGGTCTGTTGGCAAACTCGCCTCCGAGCATTTATCCCATGCTTCAAGCACACGGTTTGCAAGAGAATCTTCCCATGAATGATTGGATCGTGGGCTATTTGGGTTCATACCCGGCCTTGTTAGACTCCGCCTCCCATACATGAAGGCGTAGCCCTCTGCATCAAACCTGTTCTCTAAAGATTGGCGGAACTCTTCACAGGACATAGCCTCATACATTTCCAAAATACGGAGTCCTCCATCGGGATCGTTTGTATAGGTGCTATCACCCCATCCCTCCACTAAACCTTCACGCCACATTTCCTTTGCTTCGCCACAACATGGGTCATTTCCCATGTCTGTTTGTGTCATATCGGGCATAACATCATCATCGGGCATGAGTATTTCTCGCACCTTAAATGCCAAGTCTGGATCCTCAAGTGTTCTTTGAGGCTCAAACAAATCAAGAGGTTGAGATGCCTCTGGATTTATATTGATTCTTGGCGAGCCGTTAGGTCTTTCATACCTAAAGTTTCCACTCACCATGCTTCACCCCAAAGCATACCAACCCTTTAGGGTTTTTATGATAGACTTGTGATATATCGCTAAAATATCACCTTGTTAATGTTGTCATTTGTGTCAAGGTTAATATGTATGGTCGGCTCGCATAGGTTCATGCAAGGCCAACCCGTCTTTATCATGCAGCAGGGAACAACACAGGAACAAGGGAGAACCGCCCAAACTAACAATATCGCAGCAGCGAAGGCAGTTGCACAAGCGGTTCGCACCACTTTAGGACCAATGGGTATGGATAAAATGCTCGTTGATGAAAGTGGAGATGTGATTATTACCAATGACGGTGCTACAATCCTTGAAGAGATTGATATTGAGCATCCAACGGCTAAAATGATTATTCAAATCGCCAAAACACAGGAACAGGAATGTTATGATGGCACTACATCAGCAGTTATTGTATCTGGCGAGTTGCTAAAGAAGTGCGAGGGGTTGATCGAGCAAGATATACACCCAACCACCATTTGCAGGGGGTTGAGAAAGGGTCTGGTCTTTATATTAGAAAAATTGAAAGACTACGAGATTGCCGACATTGACCTTGACAAAATTGCCAAAACTGCCCTTACAGGTAAATCGGCTGACTCGTTTAAGGACATTATATCTGACATTTGCGTTAATGCGGTGATGAATACCGACAGTCTTGAGGAAATTCGCATCTCAAAAGCACTTGGTGGGTCAGCAGAGGACAGTATTATCCTTGATGGCATCATCATAGACAAGGAAAGATGCCACCCTGCTATGCCAACATACCTAAAAAAGCCGTTTATAGGGCTAATTGACAGTAATTTGGGTGTAAAACAGACAGAAATTGATGCAAACATACAAATTACCGATCCTGCACAGATTGAGGCGTTTTTGGCTAAGGAAGAAGCCGAATTACAGGCTATGGCAGAGAAATTCCATGCTGAAAAGGTCAATGTAGTGCTATGTCAGCGTGAAATTGATGATTTAGTCAAGTATCACTTCGCAAAATTGGGTATTTTGGCTCTTGAGAAGGTCAATAAGACCGATATGGAGGCAGTAGCGTCAGCATCTGGTGCTACAATCATCAATAATGTCAAAGATTTGAATACTGACGCATTAGGTTCGTTTAATTTGGCTGAACAGGAAACACTTGGCGAGTTGCCAATCCTAAAACTGTCAAATGGAGTCAATGCAGCCACTACTGTGCTACTGCGTGGCCCTACTACACACTTTGTTGATGAAATTGAAAGAGCATTTGACGATGCTTCGGGTGTTGTTAGCGTTGCACAATCCGATTCTGTTGTCCTTGCAGGTGGTGGATCCACCTATACAGGCTTATCCAACAACCTTGCAGCCCATGCAAAGACTGTATCAGGCCGTGAAGGTATGGCAATCCTTGCTATGGCGGAGGCACTTGAGGCAATTCCACGCACTTTGGCAGAAAACGCAGGGCTTGACCCCGTTGATGAGATGATGGCTTTGCATAAAGCACATGATAAGGGCAAAAAGTATCACGGAATTAACATTGAAGTCGGTGGTGCTATTGATATGCGTAGTCTGGGAGTCTTTGAGCCTAAGCGAGTTGTTGAACAGGCACTAAAGTCAGCAGTTGAAACCGCAATCATGGTTCTCCGCATTGACGATATTATATCTTCAAAGAAGCGTGATTAAGCCTCAAACACTTTACTGTAAATCCAAGCGATTGGTAGCAGTATGATCAGTATTGGGATTAGAATCAAGCCACCCAGAGCCATTAGTGCGAGCAACCATAATGGTTTATTTTCATTCATCTTTAACCCCAAACATTCGCTCATATCTAACAGGGAGGCGTTCTGACATAATTTCTTTCACATTACGGACATCTTGAATCCAATTTTCAACATGATCTGCCGTCAATGGTTCAAATTCCCCACTTTCCATTGGGTGATAATTCTCCCACCAACCATCTTCTGTTGGTGGCATAAGCACACTACCCTGTGTGACCTCACGCATACCAGATGAATGCCCTCTATCATCAGGCAGCCAAGGAGTCAAAGCATCATGCCCCATATCGCCCAATAGCACATTCATTGGTGATAAACCACCCAAATCTTTCATTCGCCAATCTAATTCCTGTAATATCTCTGGATCTTCCATCCAATCTCCGTAAAAATCATGTTCATCATCACGACCCCAACCATGCCGTTGAACAATAGGGGAGTCTTGTAAATATCGGTAAAGATTTTCGGTGTAGTAAGGTTTGATTGTGTTTTCATGCTTACCATCTTTCAAATCTTCAAAATTAGACCAATAAGAACCGGGTGAATAACTCTCTTTGCGTGGATTATCTGCGGTGTAGTAGCGTGTGAATATATCAGCATAGTGTTTTGCTTTGTCGTCATCGGATATAGGGTCATTCCATTCTGGTCGCATAACTATGGGGGGTTCTCTATTGATATTTCCACTATACAATTTATCACGAGGGCTTTGCACTTCTCTCCAAGTATCTTTTCCGCCTTCTGCTAACACATTGTTCAATAAAGTCATAGAAGCATCTCTAAACTTGGGTGAAGTAATAAGTGGCTTCTTTGGTTTTGGTATATACACCATTTGACTTTTATCATCATTTTCTCTCAAATACTCTTGAATCCCTAATAATTCCTTTTCTGTGCTACCCCTATACATCGGGTCAAACGGGCCACCGTGATAATATGTTCCTGAAACACCTGTTCCAGATCCTCTGCCGGGCAACATTTCATGGTGTGTGGGCCGATAACCACCAATCTTGGGATTTATTTCTGTGTCTAAAAATCTTCCATGTTCTTCATTCCATTTTTTGCCATAGATAGGAACGGCCTCTGTGACCGCAGGTGCAGCAAGGTCAAATCCGTGAACCCGGAAGCCCTCACCCCAATTCTTGACAATATCCCAAGCGGT